>Ga0160423_10000372_pt1 | contig 36089 bp, 29 predicted proteins | sample CRUFie14St8metaG_FD_108191 | JGI IMG/M metagenome (GOLD analysis project Ga0160423, IMG submission 108191) | Marine microbial communities from the Costa Rica Dome - CRUD Field 142mm St8 metaG | ecosystem: Environmental > Aquatic > Marine > Oceanic > Photic zone | place: Costa Rica: the Eastern...
ATGAGCGCAGTTCTAGTTATTGGGTTAATAGCCGGAGTAATCGTCATAATACTCTTGATATGGTTCATCAGCACGTGGAATAGACTAGTAAGACTTGAAGAGAATGTAAACAAGTCTTGGGCAGACATAGACACACTGTTGAAGCAACGGTATGACATGATACCAAATTTGGTAAACACGGTAAAGGGATATGCAACCCATGAAAAAGAAATTTTTGAACAATTTGCACTCGCCCGTCAGACTGCTGCGGGGTGTCTCGCTCAAGGCGACGTAAAGGGTCTTGGTGCAGCAGAGGGTACTATCGCTTCCTTAATGCCGAGAATAAACATGGTTGCAGAGCAATACCCCGATCTAAAAGCGAATGCATCATTCGTCAGCCTACAAAAGGATATTGTGGCTATAGAAAACCAAATCAGCGATAGAAGAGAATTTTTCAACGCTAGCGCTACAAATTGGAATGCTGCAATACAGATGATTCCAACAAGTATTGTTGCAGGCATGAAGGGTGCAATTCGTAGAGACTTGTTCGAGGTAACCGATCCAGTCCAGAGGGAAGCTGTTCAAGTCCAGTTTTGAATTGAAAAAGTTCAGACCCAAAATTCAATTTGTGAAACGGAGTAATACCTTGCCAATGTTTTTGGCATCGTGGATGTGTTGATGTGCTTTAGCAACGTCCTTAGCATCAAAAACTGAATCTATCACTGGTTTGAGATGTCCCTCTTTTACACCTTCTAAAATTCTGTGTAGTTGTTTAGCGATTGCTTTTTCATCTTTCCATGTACCCATGTGAACACCAAAAACACCGCGATTTCTCATCATCAATCTTAGTGGTTCGAATTTCGGTGTTTTCCTTAGAGCAAAGAAGGCTTTAATCAATGAGCGTTTCGATGTCGGTGCTGCAGAAGAGAGACCGTATGTGTACAGCTTACCACCCTCGGCAAGGCAACTCAAACTTTTAGCTAAATTATCTCCACCAATTGGATCAAGAATATGGTCAACACCTCTTCCATCGGTTGCTTCTTTGACAATTTTTCTAAAATCCTGATTATGTCTATCAATCGGTATACCACCAAATGATTCGATTATGTTTGACTTATGCCCTGATGCTGTTGCCCAAACATGTTCAATTCCTGCCCACTGACATAATTGTAGTGCCGCGGTGCCTACCCCGCCAGCACCTCCATGAATAAGCACTGTCTCTCCTTGTTCTAGATGTCCAAGATGGTGTAGCATGTGGTGTGCCGTTAGGTATGTAACAGGAATAGCAGCAGCTTCATCTAAACTCATTTCATCGGGTATCGAGATTACTCGAGATACTTTGACAGCAACATGACTGCATTGTCCCCCAGTGGGCATGGCAGCAACTACTCTTTGACCTACCTTAAATTCAGTAACATCACTTCCAATGGAATGAACTACACCACTTACTTCATACCCAGGCGTGAATGGATAAGGTGGCCTGGGATTGTACAAACCCAACCTCATCAAAATATCTGCAAAATTGATTCCAGCGTAATGTACGTTAATGCAAATTTCATCATTTCCAGGTAACGGTATTTCAATCTCTTTTATACTCAACGCAGAGGGAGAACCTGCCTTTGTAATTTCAACACAATAAGCCATATTTAAACGACAAATTACCACTTGATAAAAATGTTATTTTTTAGGTCTCCCTAAATTGATATACTACCGATGACTGCCACGGATTGGTCACAATGACGAAGATTACTGTACTCTACGGCACCGAAACTGGTAACTCAGAATTACTAGCAATGGACATTTGCAAAGCAGGAGAAGAGGCTGGATTAGAATGTACTAATTTCGGCATGGATGAAATTGATAGTGCTGAATTTTCAGACATAGAAAATTTGTTGATAGTTTGCAGCACTTGGGGTGACGGCGAGCAACCTGACAACGCAATAGATTTGTGGGACCATGTTGAAGAACTAGGAGACGATGAACTACAGAATATGAAATTCGCAGTATTAGCACTTGGTGACACTGCATTCGATTTATTCTGCGAAGCTGGGAAAGAGTGGGATAGAATACTCGAAGAGAAAGGCGGAACTCGAATTTATGACAGAATCGACTGTGATGTGGATTACGAAGATGAAGCAGAGGAATGGATTGAGGGCGTAATTGCAACCTTCAATTGATTGTGATTATTCTATTTCCTCAGAACCGTACTCTGTGACACGTATACCTAAACGACCTCTTATTGCCGGTCGTTTCATGATTTTCTCGTATTTATGCTCGAACGCTCTTTTCAGATCTATTTTCATTGCTAACGAATGACCCATCAACAGAATCAATACATCAGCCATCTCCTCTGCACATTCTTCGATAGGCTTACCCTTAGTTACTGCGGCTGCTAATTCACCTAATTCTTCCACGGTAAGAGCAATTCTGTAACCCATATCGTGACCGTTATTTCCAGCGAAGTCATGCTTATGATGGAAAGCTGCAACCTTTCTCATCATTATACTCCATTCGTCTGATTCCTTACTGGAAAGCCAATCCTCAACGTTACGTCCCATGCACATGGGTAGGACACTCGAATGTTAGTTATTGCGTGAATACTTTGATACATTCAATAACTGGCCCTAGTTTTGATTCAGCCTTGGAAGAAACCTCCTCATGGTTGAGGTCTTTGCTTGAATCACCAGGTTCCCTACCTGCTGCCCAATTACTCGATACAAGTATTGCTGCGAAGGGGATTTGAAGTTCAGATGCTAATTTGCACTCTCTAGGCATGGTCATGCCAACAACCTCGCCTCCTAGTTTTTCTATTGCATCTATTTCCGACTTTGTTTCAAAGTGCGGGCCATGGGCTAACCAGTATGTTCTGCCAAGGGTTAGCCCTGGTTGTATTCTACTAAGAACTGAATCCAATTTGAGATTCATATCTTCATCAAATGGACTTGTCATCGATGTAAATTTGGCTTCTTTATCTGAAAAAGTGACCTCTACACCTGTAAAATCAATGTATTGCTCAGCATATCCAACTGAACCAGGGGGGAAGTCTTGAGGTATCGTTCCAACCGAACATATAGCGAGAATGGCCTCCACACCAGCATCTGCTAGTGCAGAGATGTTAGCATGATGGTTTATTGCGTGTGGTGGTGTTGTACCTTTACCATGGTGCCTCTCTAAAAATATTAACTCGTCTGAGCCATTTTTCACGCAGAGAAGCGGTACATCCCCGTACTTTGTCTCGACAGTTATGCTATCTATACGAGTAAACTCAATCTCACTAGTCGCAAGGCTGGTCATAGCCGTGCCGCCTATGAGACCTAGGCGCATCTAGCTCAACTCACTCTAAGAGACGTGCAACAATGTCCGCTTTTGTTCCGGAGGTTGCTACTCCGGCCGACTTAGCCCTTTCTACAAGTTCGTCTTTCTTCAGTTTCATCAAAGAAGATTCTGTCTCTGCTGGCTTTTCCTCAACCGGCTCTTCTGCCTTCTCTTCTGGTGCTACAGCTACACCAGTTTCTCCATCTTCTTCAGAAGGTGCCTCAACAACTTCTTCCTTTTCAGCTATGGATTCCATGGCTTCTGCAGCAGCTAGTAGACCTGACTCTTCTGCGGAATCGTCTTCAGCGGCAGCCAGTGCTGCGGCTTTCTTGGCTTTAATTTCAGCATCCATGCGAGCTTCCTCAGCGTGGATTTCATCTAACGTAGGACCCCTTTCTGTAACCACACCAGTCTGTAATAGCTGACTTTTACGAATAACTACATTGCGACATGGGTATATTGACTTAACCGCATTTCTAATGTCGGTTTCTAATTCTCCTCCCAACATTGCTTCTTGCAGTTTTGCATAAGTGGATTTGGCAGAGAAAGAGCGGATTACATCTGCAGATTTGGCACGCATGGCCTGTTTCACAGAGGTTTGACAACGACGCTCAGTAATCATCAATGGCTTCATCCTAACCAAGAAACCATCCGTGGTCACAACGTCTACAACATCATCGATTTTTCCGCGATATCTTCGAATTTGACGTCTTGTGTGATCTGACTGGTGTGCATGCCCAACAAATGTAGTCAAAGCGTCTTGACCAACGATATCTGTTACTCTAAATCTTAGAATAACATGCATTTTAGTGAAATCACCGCTAAATTCCTGCTGTGTCATTTCATAGACACGGCCCGTTATGTGTTCATCGGTCTCACCGAGAGTTTCTCCAATTTTCTTAAAGTTCCATGGATGGCGAGGTGCACGGATTGTGAACCATCGTTTATTTTTCCACTTGTCACGCTGCTTTCGTGCTGCTGCACGTGCTTTTGCACTCATCTTCTTGGCCATTAGAATCAACTCTCAGTTTGCGGGGGCTACCCCACTTGCAGCCATGCGACCAGCACGCTGTATATGAAGCCAATAGATGAGTAATTTTTCTATTACGTACTAAAAATCACCAGCCACGGTCGGCTAGTCTGACTTCTAGGGTTTCCAATTCATCTCCGCGCATCGGTGCTCCATCCATCATGCTCATTGCTTCTGCAACCTTTTCGGGGTCGTCGTAATGTGCTGTTGCTAGGACGATTGCATCCGCCATCGTTGGAGGGTCTTCAGCTTTGAATATCCCAGAACCGACGAATATACCATCGACACCCATTTGCATCATTAATGAAGCATCGGCTGGTGTTGCTATACCACCTGCACAGAAGGTGATTACAGGAAGTCTTCCAAGGTCAGCAACTTCGACCAGAATATCCCTTATGCTACCATGCATCTCGTCATCTATGGCTCCAAACGGTGTAATGTTGGATGTACCAGGCAAATCGCTGGATTCTGCGAGAACTCTGTAGCGGTTCATTATCAAATTTGCAGCGTCATCAAGACCTTCGTCATTTAGGGTTTGTATTTGTCTGATTTCTTGGTCTATAAGTCTGGCGTGTGTTACCGCAGCAACGACGTTGCCGGTTCCAGCTTCGCCTTTTGTTCTTATCATGGCTGCGCCTTCATAGATACGCCTGACGGCTTCACCGAGACCTGTAGCACCGCAAACGAATGGGATATCATGTGCTTTTTTGTTTATGTGGAAATAGGGGTCGGCGGGGGTCAATACTTCTGATTCATCAACCATATCAACGCCCAATGCTTGCAAAACTTGTGTTTCCCCGTCATGGCCTATTCTCGATTTGGCCATTACTGGGATTGAGGTGCAATCGATTATTCCCTTAATCATGTCTGGATGGGAGGTTCTTGCGACACCACCAGCTTTCCTGATGTCTGCAGGAACTCTCTCTAGTGCCATTACCGAAACTGCTCCGGCATTTTCTGCGACAGCTGCTTGGTCTGGAGTAACGACATCCATTATTACACCTCCTTGTAACATTGAGGCAAAGCCACGCTTGATTAGGTCGTCAGAGTGACGTAGAGATTTGCCATTACTACTGGTATTCATTGCCATCGACCCAAGCGTGCACCACTTCATTCATGAAGATATGTTATATTGCGTGGATTTAATCACCAAGAACTGGTGTCTCTCCAGTAGCTATTTCTGCATCTTGTGATTCTTCTTCATTTCTGTCAATCCATGATTCTTCTTCGTCAGGAACTTCTGTGTCTGCGAAAATTGCATCAACAGGACACTCAGGTACGCACGCACCACAATCTATACATTCGTCAGGGTCTATAACGAGATAAGTCTCTGCTTCCCTAAAAGCCTCAACAGGGCAAACTGCTACACATTCCTGATACTTATGATCTACACATCCAGATGTTACTACATGAGCCATTAAACTACACCAACCATTTTTGTCTTTTAGTTATAAGATATAATGCCTTGCTAAAGGCCTAGAATTTTTAGGGCAACCTAATTCAGTGTAGCGTTTATTGCATCATCTAATGTTGAAATTGCGACTGTGATTGAATCGTTGCCAGGATATACCTCCAACTTTGCTTTACCTTTTACTGTCGGTCGCTCTCCAGGTATTGTTAATTCAATTTTACCGGCGATTAGATTAATCAAATCAAGCCTGATGTGTAGGACGTTGTTCTCATCTAATCTTGTGCCGATTTCGGATTTAATCGACTCAAGTACTTCCTTGCCTAATCTAGCCAATGACTTCGTAGCCTTTCCTTTCTTGCTAAGTTCTGCAGTGACAAGATGAATTGGAGACCCATGATATGAATTCATTCTTTCAATTGTAACAGCCTCATCATCACCAACCAAAGAAGATAGAGCTGCGGCATGAATGTACTCATTTTCAATGCCGCTTGCTGTTGATTGCCATGAAACATGATGTATTCCCATAATCAAGCCTCTATTGGTCATCAGTCATGATTATTCTCAATCAAGTGGATGGTCTACACCCTCCTCGCCAAGGGTCCATCTTAGAGTTTTAACTACACCATCAAGAGCTTTGTGATTTCGAGCAGCCTCCTTCATACCGTCTCTGTCACCATCTTTACTGCACTGATCAAACCATTTCTTCCATTGCTCTCTTCTTGCGATTGCCTTCTCAAGCATATCCTCGATTTCACTCCAAGATCTGTCGTAACTCCTAGTGGGGGTACTTCTACCTTGGTTGGTCATATATCAATCCCAATGACATTGGTATAAGAACATGACACCAACGTGAACACGGTTCAGCGTTTATCATCCTCTAAATCTATTATGATATGTTTATTGTTTCCTATTACACATCTGAGTATTCTTGAATCAATTACAGATCCTTCACCGACCACAGATGATTCAGAAACACCATTTATTCTTGAATTTGACATAACTACTGAATTGACTACAGCACCATTAACAGATGCTCCACTAAAAATGATTGACCGTGAGATATGTCCACTCACTGATGCTGATTCGCTAATGAAGGAGCCATCAGGCAAAACTTCCCCAGGTGGCATTGGAAAAGGTAACTCGTTCCTTTTCTCAATCAAAGCCATCTGTGCTTTATGCAACTCAAATGGGTGGCCTACATCGAACCAGATTCCATTGACAGTCTTTGCATACATTGGCCATCCTCTTGAGAGAATCTCTGGAAACAATTGTTTGGAAAAATCATATTTTTCTCCCTCAGGAACTAAATCCATAACTTCTGGCTCAATCACATACAATCCTGCGTTTATTAGATTTGAAAATGCTTCTGATGCCTCGGGTTTTTCCTTGAATTTAGTAATATAACCCTCTTTGAGTGAAGAATCAATTTGCCCTCCTTGGTGATTTGAGAGACCTACAATACCGAACTCTGTTGGATCTTCTACCTCCCATAGTGCCATGGTAACTTTAGCACCTGACTTGCGGTGTGCAGATACTAAATCTTGTATGTCAAAAGAAGCTACTGAGTCTCCCGAACCTACTACAAAGGTTTCGTCAAGTTCCCCTGATAATAGCCTTACACTGCCGGCTGTGCCCATTGGAGTATTCTCTTGATTTACTCTACTGCTGATTTCCCATGTGTCAACATGAGATACTAATTGGTCGCCCTGGTAACCGGTTGTAACAATAATTTCTGACAAACCAGCTGAAACCATAGCATCTTTGACATAATCAATAACGGGACGACCTAGAACTTCTACCATTGGTTTTGGTCGATTCTTCGTTAGCGGCATTAACCTCGTACCACGGCCGCCGGCCATGATGATTCCAAGCAAATTTTCACTTCCTTTTGCGAGATGCAGTCATGTCTATTCTGCGCATATTTTTCTTTTTCTTCGAGCGACCTTTCTTAGAATCTAGACCTGCTCTATCACCAGACATTGTTCCGCCGAATGTTAGGCTTCCAGAACTTAATAGGTGCTCAACCATTGAATCTGCAACTTTTTCATCTTCTGCCCCTGTTTTCATCTCATTGGAAACGGCAGTGTTATGGTCTGTTATCCATGACTCTCGCTCCTCACGAGCAATCTTCAGTTTGTCTTTTGCTTCGTTAACTTCTTTGACGAGTTCTGATATTTTAGAGTGAACCTCATCCGCCTTAGCTCGACACGCAAGGAACTCCTTGTGGAACCTATCTCCCTCGCTTTTCAGGAAATCCCTATGAGCGAACAAATCGTCAAGTTCCTTGCTCATACCCTTCGCTCGTTCAAGACACTCTACGAAATCCTTGTGAGCCGCATCTGCCTCAGCCTTTAATTGCGCAATTGCTTCGTCCCTGTTCGAAAGGTCGACCTTTATGAGCTGTAATTCTTGAACCTCGGGTTCAAGTTCTTTCATCCTCCGACGCATATTTTTGATTTTATCCATTGTTTCTTTTTCTTTCTTAGCAGACATTCCACCACGAGTTTCGTATGTTTTCTCCATGTTATCCACTTCGCTGGAAAGTTTGTTGAATTCAAATGATGCTGATTTCTTCTCATTTTTATCACCACGTTGCGCCTTTGCTTGGCCAATGAGATCTCTAATTTGCGATTGAATTGCATCCCTGCGTGTCTTGTGCAAATTTTGTTCAGCACGGATTGCTTTTACTTCTGCCATAGATAGGTCTAATTTTTCTCTGTGCTCTTTGTATTGATCTTGAATTGTATTTCTTTGCTCAGCAAATCGCTTGGCCTGATCATTGTGATTGTTTCTTGAATCTCTCAATTTACGAACTCTTGCCTCCATTTGGTGCAAGTGGTCACGCAATTCGGCATCCTGACGAGTATTCTCATCTTTCGGCACGGTCATGGTCTCTGCGATGGCATCGGCGTTTTCAATGCTGCGACCGATTTAGTAGGTCACGCCGATGCTAAAACTGCCATTAATTGGAAGATTACCGCTCCAACTAGACCAATACCCCCCACAAGGTATGAAGTAATCGAGCTAGTATTCCTTAGCCAACTAAAGAATTCAGGTTGAACTCTGACGTTTATTTGTCGACCCACCAGAAGGTCTCCAATTGTGTTTTCTAGCCGAACTGAGACACTGGCCTCCCCTGTTCTTTCTGGAAGGAGGGTCTGCCAAGCGATTGTTCCATCCCTTAGCAGTCCTGACATTCGGCCTATTATGTCATCATCGCCCTTGGAGGATACTGGGACTACCTCTTCTGACCACCAGGATTTCTCTCCGGGTTCAAGATTGTATCTCAGAGCGAGGTCATGCGGGCGAAAATCTGGAGAGTGAACTCTTAGAACTACCTGTCTTGTTTCTTTGCTTAGATTGTGTATGTAACAGAATAGGTTAGCTTTTTCAGTCACTACATTTTCCAAATCAACGTCGAATAGCAAGCCGTCCATATCGGTTTTTTTCCCAATCGATAGGTCTTGTTCCAGCCTTTCGATTAATCTATAGAAAGCAGGGTTGTTCTTGCTTGATATTGCAAATAAGGAATCCCAGAGCTCCTCCTTGAATATTTCATGCTCAAGTATAGATTTTACACCTTTGTCAGTTAGTATTTCTGACAACTCGATGCTGGTTGTGTTTCTATCGATACCGCCTTTGAATCTTCGATGCATTAGCATCAGGAATTTTTCCCGACCATATTCTCTATCTATGCCCTTTCTTGTCAGAGAATCGAAATCATGTAAAAAATCATCAAATTTACTTCTCAGGAGAGGATCCATTAAGTTCCTTAGCATTTCATTATACGCCATGTCTAGTGTTGAGGGATGAATTGGTGGCGTGTAAGCGGATAACAACCCATCATCAGTTACCATGTTGAACTTGCGGTTTTTTGTGGATAGATGTTGTCCTATAGCCATCGTGACTAAAGATGCACTAGCCAATAATCCTCTTTCACCAATGTCTGAATCTGAATCGAGGTAAGCAACAACAAGGGAAATGATTGTAGCGGTTATTGCCATCCCTAGAGCCGTAGTGTGACTTGCCATGGTTCGTGAAATCAAGCCATCTACTGAGGCGAAACCATGCATGCTTGTGACGGGCCTGTGTGATTCAGCCGCTTTGTCTACTTCAGAGCGAAATACGACTCTTGTCAGCTTAACCCTGTATCTATGCAAGTATAAACCACCGCAAAAACCAAACAAGATAGTTGTTGAAATCAATGCAAATGCTGTAGATAGGTCAAATCCAACAGTCGGTTCAATATTATCGAGCCACCATGAGGGACTCTGACCTTTGTATGCCCAAGCACCAAAAAACGACAGTAATGCAAATGATGGTAGCAACAGTACTAACCGTAGTCCTTCAGTTAGAAACTGGCTGTCAATTCCATGGAATTTTTCTTCACGTGACCGCAATTGTACAAGTTCATCACTCAAGATATCAACCTCAAAACAATTCTACTAGCCAAATCGTCTGAGATTTCTACAGGGTTTCCATTGCACGAGTATCCGGATTCTGTCTTTTCAAAAACATCTCCTATTTTCAAACCTGAATCGAGTAATACGTTTCTAGTATCTGCTGTTGTCAAAATCAGTGTTATTTCCCCCGATTTTGATTCTTGTAAATTCTTGAGAATACTAACTGTTGGGCTTCTTGTTATTCTCTCAGCAATTTTGTCACTTGCTGAAGGAATTACGCTACCTGAAGGATCGGAATCTGGGTTACCTAATAAGAGGGAAATACATACCTCTAAATCGTCATTAAAGGCATGTTCCAATCGACATGCTGTCTCGTGAATATCTCCTTCAAATGGCAAGATATTGAGCAGAACTTCTGCGAGACGGTGTCTTCTCTTCATCATTTTACCCAATTCAAGTCCTTTACCGGTGAGCAATACTCCTTTGTAAGGAACATATTCCACAAAACCATTTTTCGCCAATCTTTGGACCATCTCGGTAGCAGATGCCGGAGATACATCTAGATATTCGGCAAGCTCACTGTTTCTGACTCTCCTTCCAGGAACTTTTTCGTGTTCATGGTACAAGGTCTTGAGATACATCTCCTCATACTCTTGGAAATGGCCTGCTCCCATGACATCACCTGTTGATGGTTCTGTATTCAACCTTTGTTATTTTTTCGTGCTTCAAAAACTATCTCACAAGCTGGGCATCTGGCCTTTGCTGGTCTCTTATCATAGGGAACTTTTAGCTTACGAGAACACTTGGGGCACGCTAGTATATCATTGTCAGAATCTGCCCACAAAATATCGGATGAGATTGGTTTCTCTCCCTTTGCATCTTCAATTTGTTTTTCAGAATTAGCCCCCATATTTTCTTCAACATCGAACTTACTATCGCATTCGGGACACCTCACTGCCCCTGTGTAAGTACTAGGGATTCTAAGCCTGCGTTCGCATTGCGGACAAGATACTTCGATTTTTTCATCTTTTGATTTCTTGTTTACTTTATTTTTACTAAACGCGGATTTGTTTTTCTTTGTAGGTGAATTCTTTATTCTAACGGCGAATATTATAACCATACCGAGAGCCAAACCTCCGAGAATTCCACCCCACGGGATAGCAAAACTATCTTGTTCTATTTCAATTGGTTTTGAATTTACTCTTACTTCATCACTTACAGATTTTCCATCAACATGCCAAGTTATTGTGATTTTGACATTATCTCCATCTGGCCAGTCAACAACAATATCTGAATCAAGTGAACTTGTTGAGAATGCTTGGACTGTTTTGGTAGCTAAGACTACTCCATTTCCATCGGTTGCAACAACTTGCCCTTGCGGAACCCCACCGCTAGCTAAATTGTTTAGTGTATAGTACACGTTTACCTTAGAACCAGCTTCTGGTACCTTTGGTGTCGTAGATGGATTTACTGTAACTTGGGGATTTACTGAAAAATCAGGCATCTGTGCAAAATCATCCATAAATGAACCGAAGCCTATTGTCCAATCGCTTACACTAATCTCAGCAAAAACTTCCTGCCCTTTTTGAAAACCTATGTTCGTTGTTCCATATGATGTACCGGGCAGTAGAATTCTTTCTTCGCTTATTTCCTCACCCTTAAGTCCATCAAGAATCGAGCCAAAACTCAATGAAACGGCTCTTTCCCTTCCTTCTGTGAGATTTATTGACCAAGATATTTCGACCCCTTCATCCTTTACAGCAACATCTTCAATCTCCATCAGCAGAACCTGAGAATCCTTGACCGGAATGATGATGCTTCCGCTAAGATTTGAATCGATTACTCCATCTTGGCTAACTACAGACCAGTTCACTACATGATCGCCTGGCGAATTTAATGAGAACTCATGGGTTAATTCTCCCGCCTTACCATCTTCTAGACTTATTGTTGGTCCATTTTGTGTTAACTCCTGGACAATGATTCGTAAATTTGCACTACCAAATGCGTCACCTTCATTTCTTACTAGAAGTGAGAGTTTTATGTCGTCTCCTACATGCCAAGGCCCGCCAAGCAGAGATGGAGTTGTGTGTCCAGCACCCATGAATATGGCTGAAGTCATTTCAATTAGGTCCCTTGCATCAATCGTTAAACTAGTTCTTGCACCCTCAGTAGTGCATGTGATCTCCCCTGGTTTGGAAATCATTGAGACATTAAATTCAGAAGACTCGCCCGGGCTAACAGACGCATTCGTTGAAAGTATATGCTCACCTGTGTGAGTGCAAACCAATGTTCCATTGAAGCTCGATTCTCCGCTATTATTAGCATACAGAATCCATTCGGTTAAGGCTCCAGGGGCTGGTTCGACTAACCTGTGTAATTCTAATTCAACCAAAGGTAAAGGAGGCGGTGCGACTACAAAACTGTCCGAATAAGAATCGTCAGTTGAATCTGAATCGGATGGACCATTTAACGTCGCATTTAGGTAATGTAGACCCTCAGTAACATGCCCGTGCAGGAATTCTACAATGATTGTAGAGTCTCCGGAGATATTTACATCATTGGATGGAAGTGCAATCGAATCAACAGACAAATCAAGAGAACCATTCCAATCGATATCCCCCGAATTGATTACTGGCACTTCAATCGAGACAAAATCTCCATCATTTATGGTTAAATTACCAGTACTATTACCAAATTCATCAACTGGGTTGACTATCGGTTGCCCCAATGAGATATCAATCGGCCTAAGTCGATTAATTGTTGTTGAATAGTTGATGTATTGGTTCTGACCAGGTGTACCAACATCCCCTGAAATCGAGACGTTCAGGGTTGAAATCCCGATTGGAGCGTTAGCAAGTGTTGTCTCAACATAACTAAATTGACCATCATCAACAAGTGTATTTCCAGAATCTGAATCAATCAAGTCGCCATCCGAATTAACCAAACTAGCATTCCAACTCACAGATGCTGTTGATGTCCCGCCTACACCAACAAGTGAGATGTTAACTGAGATAGGGCCCTCTCCAATGTCTCCATTACCTGTGATTGTAACCGAATCAATTACGCCACCACTAGCGCCAAAAGAAGGGAGTAGAGCCACTGAGAGCAACAACGCTACAAAGATGGCTCTTCGCATGTGAAGGCCTCGTCCGATACAGGTTATGACATTCACCCACCCTTAAGGGTGGGTAGTAGCATTTATTGAACAAGGGAAGGTGGGCGCAGTGATTCCAATGGATGCTAACGACCTTCTCGCTGTGTCTCCAAAGCTACTTGCCCAAGCTATATTACACCGCAGAGAGCGTCTTGCAGAGATAATTCCCGAAGATCTCGAAAACCGAAAGGAAGAACTGCAAAACGCAGAACCAAAGGCAAAATCTGCAAGAGAAGAGCGTGACAAGTTGAACGCTAAAGTTGCTAACTTGAAGAGTGAAAGAAATACAGCTCAGAGAGAAGCACGAGAACTTTTTGAACGAGCAAATGAAATCCGCGAACAACTCATTTTGGAGGGAGGTATCAAAAATCCTGAGCCAAAATGGGCAAAGGATAAACTCTCAGCAAAATTAGAATCAATAGAAAATCAGCTCGAGACGAGTGCGGGTAATCACAAAACCGAAGAGAAGTTCATTAATGAGATGAAAGCCTTAATTAGAGAACATGAAGAATGGGTTGAGGATAGAACATCATCACAACCCCTAGTTAAAGAGATGAAAGATGCAAGGGGCAAAGCAAGAAAACTTCTAGATTCAGCTCAAAAAGCACACGATGCAATGGTAGAATTAGTTGAATCAAACGAAGATAAACATGAATCATTTATGAAATGGGAAGACGCTAGGGCCAGAGCGAAGTCACGAACCTCAAGACTAGAAAACGCGCTTAATTCAAGTCATGAAGCATTGCTTTTCTGGAAGGACCGGGTCGAAAATGACAACTTTGAAGACTTACTTGTTGACGCAACTCGCGTAAGACAAGGAGGACAATCCTCAAAGGCGATAGCAAGAGAACTCAAAGCTAAGAAAGATGCCATTGATAAAAAATCCGTGGAAGGTGAGGAAGAATGAGTAAACCGTGTGAAATAACAGGTTTGTCCGCCCAAAATATCGAGAAGTACTCGTACCTTCACGCGCATTTAACCGGAAATCTAAATCTTCAAGAGCCCAGTGAAGAATCATTAAACGGATTCAATAAGCCATTACTCTCCATCGTTTCAGCAAATAAGGTTCACAGTGGAGACTCAAAGAGAAAAGAAAGTCTCTTCAAGCATCTAGAAAAGAGTGTGGCATCTAAGTTTGAGGGTGCTAAATTGTCGGCATTTGGGTCGACGGAAAGTGGTTTGTCACTAAAAGGAGGAGATTTTGACCTTTGTTTGCAAATACCAAATGCAAACCAGAAAAAAGTGCTGAAAAGAATCGGCGGAATGCTGAGAGGGCAAGGTATGGAGAATGTTCAAACCATTTCCCGTGCCAAAGTACCGATAGTAAAGTTTGTTGATCCCAGAAGCGGTCTAGATGTGGACATCTCAATAAATAATTCATTAGCCATACACAACACAAGATTGCTAACTGAATACTCAAACCTAGATGATAGATTTAGAGAAATTTGTATCTGCATAAAGCACTGGGCGCTACACAGAAATGTCTCAGATTCAGTTAACGGTACACTATCTTCCTACGCTTGGTCAATTTTAGTAATTAATCACTTACTTGACCAGGGTGTTTTACCAAACCTTCAGAGTGGAGAGGATAGGGTGCTCATTGAGTTAGATGGTAAGGAATACGATATAACAATAAATCATGATACAAAAGATATCGAAAAAAGCGATAAAAATATTAGCGAACTAATTTACTTGTTTTTCAAACATTATGCGACCATGAATTGGGGTGACAATGTCATCTCTATTAGGAGCGAGATACCATTAACAAGAGACGAAAAGGGGTGGATGAATGAAACACCAACCGCTCTTGATATCGTTAACAGTGAGAAGGAGAACCCTGGAAAAATGGGGGAACACCACCTAGCCATCGAAGACCCATTTGATATCGAACATGACCTCAGCAGGGTGGTTTGGCCAGAGGGTGAATTACACATTAAGAACGAATTGATTAGGGCTGCTTTCCTATTTGGTAACGGCTCTACTTGGAAGGAAATATGCGAGACATTGAACCCTGAAAGACTCAAAGACATGGAACCTCTTGATTTATTCCATGACTTGAGAGACAAACCAGATCACATAGTAAAGAATATGTTGGAAAAAACCAAAGCTGAGATGGATGCAGTTGACAGGATAATTGACGCTCTTGAAAGTGAAAGAGAATCCACGTTACGAATGGCTAAGGCAATGAGGGGTGTAATAGAAGAGACTGCAGACCTTAGGAAGGAACATAAATCTGTGATTACAGGTCTAAAATCGAGAAACTCGGAAATAGACGCTGTAAGGAAGAAAAGAGATCAAATAAATTCAGATGTTATATTACCAATACACATGATTGAGGATGAACTTTCAAAAGTGTACTCCCGACTTACTAAAGAATTAGATATCCACAGAGTTCCTTCTTTAAACAAAGAAAAGGAACAGTTCTCTTGGTTTATGGAATTACAAGCAATGCATGGCAAAGCAAGAGAAGCCAGCGAATTACACCATAGATTCATAGAACTTGTAAACACTCAAAAAGAGGAAATCAAACGTTTAAAAATATACGAGACTAAACACGACGACACCACAGCGAAGTTACTTGAAAACGAACCTTTGTTAAAAGATAAGAACATAAACTCAAAAGAGGTTAATTCCTATGACAGACGAGTTCACAATATACAGAAAGTTTTGCGTAAGCGAAGAGGAGAAATGCACAAACTTCGTCGTGAATCTGGGAGACTCGATGCATGGCTGCGAAAGAAATCCGGTGAGCAAAATCGCAATCGCTCTAGGGGCAGCAGAAAAGGTAACAAAAAGGGTAACAAAAAACAAGATTCTGGCCCAGTTACCCTCGGTGATATTTCGGGTCTACTCTCAGGCATGGGAACTGAAAATCGCTCAAAGAGAGTTCGAAAGGTTAGTTCCAAGAAAGCTGGAATGAGAAAGATGGGTAACTTATCAGCCCATAGAGGCTCTAGAGGACAACTCAAAAAGAAAGACTGATAAAAATGCAAAGCGAATCAAAAAATAAGGTTGCAAATTGGCATCTCGGCATGATACCTAGATTTCTGCCAGAGCACTCAATTGAAACCATAAAGCAATTATTTCTTGACCAAACTGGGGAAAGATATGCTACAGAATCTGTCCGAACTCTACCCATCCCTGAATGGGGTGGGAATCTAGTTTTACTGGATTCAAATAAAATGATTCGAGGACTTCTCTGGGCCAACAAATTTAGTTCAAAGAGGGTGAGAGTCGTCGCTTTTGCGATCGATTCCGATTTTAAAGGCAGCGGATATGGTTCACAGGCCTGGGAATCTCTAGTAAGAGCGGCTCGCCAAGACGGACATCAAGAGATACAGCTCGAGGTCAGAGGAGATAATGAATTTGCAATTGAATTCTACAAAAGAAGAGGTCTGGAGATTATCTCAGTACTCGATGGGTATTACAATGCAGGTATTGGATATGTAATGCGCGGCCAAATTTAATCCAAATAGTATTGAGGTGCCACGGCTTCAGCGTTGTTGTGGGAAATATAGTAATCACTGAGTTAGTTGATGGCGAGTGCATAACTTCGGCCGCCCTACTCGATAAGGAGGGTTTTACTATTGAACGTACATCAAGTGAACTTAAGCCGAATCTGTTCAGTGAGATATTTGATCTACAGTCGGAAAAAATGCTGACGATCGTGGCTGAGAATTCAACCATAGTAATTTCACGAATACACACTGGACACTCAATCATGATTCAATGCCCTGTAGGTAGTAATTTAGGGAAAGCTAGACAAAAATTAACTCGAGCCTGCGAGGCGATTCTTCCATTTTTGTGATTTCCTCCCGTAGGGAGGCTTCAAATGGGATAGGTCAGTCGGTCACCCGCTGAAGGTACGGGAGTACAAGGCGAACGGGTGCGATGGTAATGGCAGAATTAAAGGACACTTTGGAAGAAAAACGCAAATTAGTCAATCAAAAGGCTACGCAGTATCGTAGCACACGTGATGACTGGAACTCTAGAACCAAGGAGCACACAGTAATCAGGAACGAACTAAACGCAGAGGTTCGTGAATTAATCCAAAATGTCCGCCAGCAACGAGAAATCCGTGAGCAAATGAATGAACTTGTAAGGGAAAAAAAATCCATTCGTTCAGAAGCAAACAAAAAAGTGAAGAAAGCAAAATCAATGTTAGATTCTGAGCGCTCTGATAAAGACGATAAAGATACAGGCCAAAGGGGTAGAAGAGAGAAGAAGGTAACTGTACACTCACTTCGGAGAGAATTTGACAGGCTAGACCAAGAAATGCAGATGGGAAAGCACCTTGGTAAAAACGAAACAAAAGTCATGAAGCGGATGAAAGACATCCGCTCAAAAATTCGACAAATGCAAGCGTCTGAGGATGCAAATGGTAACCTAAAAGAAGCCAGAGGTCTACTCAGAGAGGCGATGGTTGAACAGGAAGCCGCACACGTTGAAGTCCAGAAGGCTGCACAGGCAGCGCAAGAGGCTCACGATCTAATGCTGCAGTGGAACAAAGAAGTAGACAGACAAAGGGAATTGGCTGAAGAAGCGCATCGAGAATTGCGCAAATCCAAGAAAGAGGCAGATAAAGCTCACCACTTCTATATCGTCTCACTAAGATGCTTACACTCTATTCAAGATATACTGAGGGCAATGCAAGGAACTGCAACCGGTGAGAAACAACGAGGTGCACGTGGCGAAGTTCAAGACCTAATGTCGAAATTGATGAGTGGTGACACACTATCAACCGAGGAACTAATGCAACTACAACGCTTTGATTAAATAAAAATGCTAGATTGTATCTAAGAGGCACAGGGGAGGTTCTAGAATGATTGGCAAAGATGATATTGCTGGCATAATCGAAGACTACGACCGACTAAAATTGCGTGTAGGTATGACTGCAAGTCACTCTGCTCTAGACATTTGTGACGGAGCAATAGAGGAAGGCTTCCCGACTGTAGCATATTGCCAAAAAGGGCGGGAAAAAACCTACTCACAATATTTCAAGACGCAAAGAACTGTATCTGGAAGAGTTAGAAGAGGAATGGTAGACAAAGCGATAGTACTGGATTCATTCAACGATGTGATGAACCCCAGCATGCAACAGGAAATGCGAAAGAGGAATGTCATATACATTCCAAACCGTTCATTCACTTCCTATTCGACCATAGACGACGTAGAGAATAAATTCCACGTTCCAATGTTTGGGTCAAGGAATATGCTGCGGATGGAAGAGAGAACAGAAGACCAGGACTACTATTGGATTTTAGATAAAGCCGGTCTTCCATATCCTGAAGCAATCGAAGACCCTCAAGATATTGATTGCTTAGTTATCGTAAAACTTCATCACGCTCAAAAGAAATTAGAGAGAGGCTTCTTCACTTGTGCATCTTACGAAGAATATACTCAAAAATCCCAAACCTTGCTAAAAGAAGGAACTATCGACCAAGAAAGTCTTGACGGTGCTAGAATCGAAAGATACGTGATAGGACCAGTATTCAATCTAAATTTCTTTTACAGTCCGCTTGAAGATGATATGCCAAAATTAGAGTTACTTGGAGTAGATTGGAGATTCGAATCTTCATTAGATGGTCACGTTAGATTACCTGCTCCCCAGCAAATAACAATGCCCGCTCATCAACAAATTCCGGAAATGACTGTTGTTGGCCACAATAATGCAACCATCAGAGAATCACTACTGGAGAAAGCATTCGAGTTAGGTGAGAAATTCATCACCGCCTCGAAAGAACATTACGATCCCGGAATAATCGGTCCATTTTGTCTGCAGACTTGTATCGATAAAGACATGAACTATTCCATTTATGATGTTGCACCTCGCTTGGGAGGAGGTACGAATGTTCACGTTTCGGTAGGACACCCTTATGGCAATGCAACTTGGCGAAAACCCGTCTCATCTGGCAGAAGGATAGCGATGGAATTGCGTCGTGCTGCTGAACAAGATCGTCTTTTGGAAGTATTGACATAAGGTGATTTAGATTTCAGATACATTTTGGATTGTTATTTCATTCCTTCTCTTCATGTTTCTGTTTGCGGGTGTTGGTATAGCATCAATTCGCGTAAAAAAGGATACTACGGATGATTATCTAATTGCAGGAAGAGGGATGCATCCTGCACTGGCTGCTCTTTCAGCAGTAAGTACCTGGAACTCGGGATATATGTTCATTGGAGCGATTGGATTCACCTACCTTTATGGCTACAATGTAATATGGTTGGGAATTGCATCTACTCTGGGCCAATTTCTTGCATGGTGGTGGCTATACAAATTCATTCAGGAAGAAGGTCAGAGAAGAAATGTCAGATCTCTTTCATCTCTTGTAGCTGAAAAAGCTGGAGCACCTGAAGCAAAATTAGCGGCTGTTCTTTCTGTTTTGTTCTTAAGCATCTATGCTGCTGCTCAACTAACATCGGGTGGTAAAGCATTGTTTGCTATGATGGGTTGGCCAGTTCTAGTTGGAATTTTGATTGGGTTTGTACTTGTTGTTGCTTACTGTTATGCGGGTGGAATTAGGGCTTCAATCTGGACTGATGCAGTACAATCGTGTGTTATGATTATTGGTTCAACAATACTGTGTTGGGTTGCATTGAAAGAAGTAGGAGGATTTGGCGGATTAAATGCAGGCTTAGAATCTCAAGATGAAGTTTTGACTAATTTTTTGCCGCCAGACCTAATGTTCGGGCTTTCTATGTGGGTGTTTGCGTTCTTTCTTGGGGGGTTGGCGGTTGCTGGACAGCCACAAGTGGTATCCAGAGTAATGACACTAGGTTCTGATAAAGATAGGAAACAAGCAATGGTTTGGTTCTTCGTTTGGCAAACCCCCTTTATCGCTTTGATGACATTAGTTGGACTATCTAGTCGGGTATTATTCCCAAAGTCTGATGATTTTGATCCCGAACTAGGTTTACCAGAGTTAGCCATAGAAACAATGCCTGCAATTGGAGTTGGTATGATTCTAGCATCTATTTTCGCAGCCACAATGTCGACTGCAGATAGCCAAGTTTTGGCATGTACTGCTGCAATCACAGATGATATCAAGCCAGAATGGAGAGAAGACCACAAGACTACAAAGAAAGTGACTTTAGTTGTCGCTGCATTTGCAACCGCAATTTCAGTAGGTGGACTCTACATACCTGGAGGATCTTCCGTATTCTTACTCGTAGTTCTTGCTGTATACGGGCTAGGTAGTGTATTTGTTCCTCTTCTAATAATACGATGGATGGGTTACAAACCGGATTCAACCCATAGTGTAGTGATGATGATTTCGGGTTTTTCTGGTGTAATAATTTGGTCTATGCTACCGTCGATTTTAGGATTGAAAGCCGTTGCTGGGAATGACGGAATTTTCCCATCGGTTCCAGGAATGGGCGCTGCGTTTGCAGCGCACTTTATTATGAACAAAATTCGAACACCCGATGTTTCATCGCTGGGAAGATTTAGTTTGCCAGATAAAAACAAAATTCTTACATTCGCTGCTATAATCTTGATTCCGATTGCTGGACTTGAAGCAACCTATCTCGCAAAAGGCCCAGACTCATCCTCAACTAAAGCACTTGGAGGATTAGGTAATTACTCGATAGAGGGAACATATTCCTATCACGAAATCGGTGATGATTCAACATATGTCAACGATGGTGAAACGGTTGATATTATCGTAAATTCTGACGCCGCGGGCTCAGAACTGGATGGCAAAAACATCGTTGGTGTTAGAGCGATACTGACCTACAGTGACGACGAGACTCAACAAGGCATTGGATGCGCTATTGCTCAGCCGGCCCAAGATGACGATGTCTATGCAAATTTGGTGCATGACATGTTTGAGCAATCATCTCCAACCCTATCCGGTGAGAATGTCATTTTAGAATGGCACAACTCTAGTATCGTAAATGAAACGGTTAGCGATATGACAGAGTCCGAAGTACGTCATATGTTAGATGGGCTATTTGGTATTGGAGAACACATGCTAGGAATTACTGTAAACGTGAATACTGGCGGTGGGGCAGGATGCCAAACAACAGATGAAGGTGAAGAAATTGCTTACACTATCCAGCTAATCTCTTTGGATTATACAGTAAAGAAAGTGGCATAATCAAAGATTGAATGACATACCTTCTTTCCCAACCTTCCATCCTAAATCTGTTACAGGAGTTTCATCTCTACACAGTGGATTGGTGTGATTCAGATGAATGAATACTATCTCACCATCTCCTTCCCTTCGCTCACCTAACATCTGAAGTGTCTGCTCGACTGGGGGGTGAGGAACTTTACTTTGATCACGGTTTTTTAGTTCATTGGAACTGAAAAAGGTCCCATCGATTAATGCGATGTCTACCTCGAAATGATTCAACCATGCTCTCAGGTCATGACCACGCAATGTCTCCTGCCAAGTATCATGGTCTGGCAGGAATAACAGAGTTTTTTCTGCTTTGATTAGGTAAGCATGCATGTCAGATAATTCGTTCCTATGCGGCACCTCGATTGCTTCAACTATTACACCGGGTAACTGGTAAAAAGTGGCGACTTTCGGTATAAAAACGCCATCTGTCAGCATTGTTGACCAATGCGGAGTTCTTTGAATCAAATCGAGCATCGATTTGGAACAATACAGGTTCACTCCTTTTGCAGCCATTGTTTCCTTGCCAAACAACGCCAAACCGTCAACGTGGCCTACGTGAGCATGAGTTAGAAAAACTGAATTTACAGTATTGCAACCCCATATCCTCAGCTGTTCTCCTAGATGGCGAGTTGCTTCGAATAGGTGTTTACCTCCATCTGCATCGGTCAGTCCAATAGAAACTGGATATCGAGGTATCAAATCTGAACAACAATCACAACCAACCTGCGGAACACCACCGTCCTGAGCAGAGCCCAAGAGTGTGACTTCGACCAAAATAATCGACCTCAAATCCTTCTTTCCCATTGCTTACTAATAGGATCACGGATGTACCACGCCCCACTTGCAGCAGGGTACTCAAGCCATTCATTTCCATCGCTTCGAATCGAGCCAACTTCATACATTGTTGGACCTGATGCTATTGCCGGTTGGGGCATAACATTTTGATTTCCTGGTAACATTGTAGGGTCAGGAGATGCCGCTTGGACAACAGGTTGTATGCTTGGTTGCTGATACTGAGAATAATCAGGCTGTGCGTTCATATTGGGCATAGCTGGTTGAGCATGCATGCTCGGCATAGAAGGCTGTGCGCTCATGATTGGCATTGTTGGTTGCATGTTATTACCAACAATTCCTACTCCAGCATTCCAATCCTTTTCTCCGCTTCCGCCTCGAAGACGAGATATTGCTAGGAGTGCAACAATCATTAACAGTATTATTCCGACTGCTATCCCACCGTACTGTAGTATACTTCCTCCAGATTCACTGATAACTTCTTCACAACCCTTTTCTTTCGCAACACCCGCTACTTCTGGACATTCGTCACCATCTTTACCCTTGATTTCGTCACCAAAACCATCACCATCTGTGTCGTTCCATTGACTTGGCTCATTTGGGAATGCATCGATTTGATCAGCCCAGCCATCGTTATCTGAATCTACACACCCAAGAATACCACCCTCAAACGAATATCCTTCTTCTGCAGGACATGAGTCTGGCTTTGTTCCATCGCTATTATCACCGTACTTATCCCCATCTGAATCTGCCCACTGGGTTGGGTCCATCGGTTTCCAGTCGGTACCGGCTTCTGGGTCGCCCCAACCATCTCCATCGAAGTCTGGACAACCTATGACGTCAATGGTTGAGTTGCCGTATACCTCGGGACATGCATCACTACCATCAGCTACCCCGTCAGAATCTGTATCCAAATACTCGTCTGGATTTGCTGGGAATGAGTCCATGAAATCAGCCCAGCCGTCTCCATCACCATCAGGACAACCCAGAATGTCATCCTGCCATGAATTTCCTGGCAGAGTAGGGCATGCATCTTGGTCTCTAGCGTATTGGTAATAGTCACCCGGCCAGTTTTCGTTTCTGTCTATCCATGATAGATTTCCATAGTTATCTCCAAAACCGTCCTCGTCCCAATCTGACCATTGTGTGTCGTCAGTAGGGAATGCGTCTGCACCATCTTCTATACTCCAAAAATCATCAGCATTTGAATATCCATCTGTGTCCGTATCAGGGCAACCATATCGGTCTAGAATGGAATTACCGGGAATAGAGATACAATCATCTGGATTATTACCTTCAGAGTTATCGCCGTACCCATCACCATCTTGATCACTCCATTGAGATGAGTCATATGGCAAATCATCAATGCTGTCAGCCCAGCCGTCTCCGTCTGTGTCGGGACAAGCCAAAAGACCTCCAGATGAAGAATTACCAGCATCATTTGGACATGAATCTTCTAAGTCTGCAAATCCATCTCCATCGGTATCAACACACCCTGTGTATGAACCAAGGGTAGAGGTCCCTGAAATTTTGTTACAATCATCCACTGAATCATCGAAGCCATCTCCATCATCGTCAGAGTCCTCGTCAGCATCTCTACAACCGTCTCCATCTAAATCATTTGATGAATCGGATGTCCACCAGTTTCTTGGAGGAACGTATGAACTTAGACACCCATCATCTCCATCCTCAACACCATCGTTATCATCATCCAAATCTTCACCAGAGTCTTTACATCCATCGTTGTCGAAGTCTGTTGATGAGTCACTTGTCCAATTCCATGCTCCGCCTCTTGGACAATCGTCCCCTGAATTATCAGTAATTCCATCATTATCATCATCGATATCACATTCGTCACCGGCGCCATCCAAGTCCGAATCTATCTGGAGTGGATTGTTTTTATTGGGACAATTGTCGTTGAGGTCGTTGACTCCATCATTATCTGCGTCTGCATTGTTTATTGGGTCTACAGACCAGATTACCAAGTCTAAACCAGCAGCGCTTGTAACCGATTGACTACCTTTATTGATGGTGGATTGGAACGAGCCAAAAACAGTAGGAATACCCGTAGAGTTTACTGTTATATCTGCGAATAAATCGTCGCTAGTGCTACCGAGAGTTTCCACCCAATCCCAATTACCATTGGCATCTAATTTCGCCATGTAGAGGTCTAATCCTCCATTGGAAGTCGCATAGTGTATACCAAAATCGGCTGAGCCAACAACCATTCCACCAACCATTATTTCACCATTTGAGTCTACTTCAACTGCATATGCTCTCTCGGTAGAACTACTGCTTCCGGCGCTTACAGCCCAGTCTGTTTGACCTGAGTTGGAAACTTTGACAACATAAGCATCCCCACTACCCTTGTCAGAGAGTATATTCTGGTTTCCTGCATCCATTGAACCAAGGAAAACACCTGATACAATGATTTCATTATTTTGTGTAATCGTTATGTCTTCTGCAATATTAATTTCTCCAGCTGCACTTGCAAATCCCGTGACTGCCTGTACTATTCCCTGTGAATTCCATTTGACGAGTACTGTGTCTGCTTGACTTAATGCTTGATGTGTTTTACCGTTTGCAGAAAACGTACCCGATGTTGTACCTGTTTGCCAAATGTTACCATTTGTATCCACAACTACTCCTGCAGAATTATCATTGCCAATTCCTCCGGCAGTAGAGACCCAGTTTAGCGATCCTGAGGATGGGTCTACTTCAGCAAGGAAATATTCATCGTCAGCATTTGTGATTAGTGTCCCATCAAAATCAGTTGGTCCTTTGTGAGTACCTGATACTATTAATTCTCCAGATACGGGATCGACATCCAATCCCGTAACCACGCTATTATTGGAGTCATTGTTTGATGCAGTTTGGAAGGATGTAGCCCACTCCCACTGTCCAGTAGGATCTATTTTTGCGATGAACCCGTCAAGATTTTGCGATTGAATGGAAGGAGAGTTGGGATTAGATCCGAAGACTACTTGCCCCAAGATTGTCCCAGCAATGTAAATTTCTCCATTGGGTGATGTAGTCATAGCTTCGATGAATGTTAACCCCTGTGAGGCACTTGGCATAATTGCCCATTGCCAGATACCCTGCTCATCGACTAAACCTACATATGAATCGGCATCAACAATTTGGTTGTATGCAGATGTTGCTTGTAACTGAATTCCCCCCAAATTCATAGAATTCCTTGTATCACCTGCTACCACTAATCCCATTGGAGTGGACTCTATTTTTGTTCCATTTACATGTCCGGATGAAGACCCTGTGGAAATAAGCAAATCTGGCTCAGAATCAGCAAAAGAGATGATTTTCTTGTCACTTAACTCTACATTGTTCTGAATTGGAATAATACTTGCCAACAATATTGCAATCATTACGATACACAACAAGTTACGATTGCGCATGTTTACTGGTCGACACCAAAGGTGATGAATGCTTTGCTTATTGGTTTAGATGTAGGGTGTTTGAAACGCCTTCCAAAATCCAATATGAATCTGAGGCATCAATTCCTTTGTGACCAGGAACCAAAACCTCGTAAGTTTCGATTTTTGCGCCTTCAGAGTCAAAATACCACCAATGCAAAAGTTCTCCCATACCATCTGCATGAGCCCGTCTTTCTGACATTATATCTGAGAAATCTGGATTAGGTAAAACTTCCAAATGCTCATGACTTATGAGCGGTGGTCTGGAAAGCAGCTCAACATTTTCAATCAGATGTAATCCACCGCAATTCAAGACCCATTTGCTTACAGATTCTGACTCTGGACCTGATATGGTTCCACTCACGTGGTGCAATTTTGCGGGAATTAATACGGGTTTTGCTGAGCCGACTTCCAAGCCCTCAGATTCTAACTTTGAATAATTTTCTTGTGGCTTTAAGACAAATGGACCCGGACCAGTGAATAATTTAGATTCTTCTTTCTCTATATTTTCCACGTATTCGTCAATTATTGAAAGTCGACCGTCAATCACTGCATGTCCAATAAATGCAGCATAATCATCCAGATCCCAAATTACCAATTCTCTTCCGTCCCTACTAGGAACGTTTCTGGAATCGAAGTTTACTTTTCTTTCAGCAATAATGAGATGTTTTCCACGTGGTGCATCGAACAACCAAGTTTCTATTCCCGCTAAATCTAATGGAGCAAATCCGCTACCTGTGTGCCAAATTTCCATACCTTCCTTCATACCAAGATTGTGTTGTTCAGGACTGACATCGTAAACTCTACCTAGCCAGGAAATCACATTTGGCGCAGTAATAGGTGGAGATTCTGTATCAAGTGATACCCCCAATCGCCGCATGACTGCTAGCAAATCGAGGGCCATGTACCTCTGAAAGTAAATACCGTCTTTAGTTTCACTCTAAGTTGCCGCTTAAAGTTAGTAAATCTGATTCCCCAGCATCTATGACCGTAATAGTGGAGATACTGAATGGCTTTCCAGAAGCTACTCCAAGTTCTCTATTGACTATCAGGGTTCTATGCATTGTAACTTCGGGATGTTTTGCAGCAAGTTCGTCCACGTAATCCTGCGGACAGTTTGCAGCCAATATTACACATTTCGCTTCCCCTCTGGCGCAGGCATCTGTTGCTTGACGTTGACCAAACAATAACTTACCTGTCGCACTTGCAATCTTTAGTTGTCTACTTATATCCATTATTCATTCCTCCACAATTTTGCTTCTCAATGTTGATAATCACTCTGGTATGTAGTACAATTCTACTGAACCCGTTCCAAGGCTAATTGGCTGGCCCACAATGATGTTCTCAGCGACACCTGTTAGGTTGTCTCTCTCACCGATAATTCCCGCCTTCAGCAGGTGATTGACTGTTACTTCGAAAGCAGCGCGTGCAAGGATAGAATGCTTCGTACCTGAAACACCGTGTCGACCTATTGCTCGGACTTCACCTTCGCTTGTCATAACGTCTGATACCATAAGCAGATGGCGAACGTCAACTTCTAAGCGTGCTCCGTCAAGCGTTGCCTGCAGTTCGTTTACGATAGCCTGTCTTGCAGCCTCGATTCCGAGATACTCGTAAATCTCAATGATATTATTTGTATAGGTGCGTGATCTGTCAATTCCCTCCATGTCAGAGATTCTTGCAAGATTACTTCCTATCGTGGACAGATAGTATTCTCCGTTCTTATCATCTAACTGAACGTTAGCACGTTCTATATTTGGCACACCCTTTAGCCTCATGTCACGGATTTTATCTTCTAGCTGTAGCAACTCCGTGTAAGAAGGTGGATTTTCTGCCAATGTTTTCATGTCCTCTTCTGTCTGAATGCCGGGTATTAACGTAAGTGTTGAAGGATTCTTCTCTTTATCTGCTTCAACGTAGAGCCTCAATGCTCGTTCTAATTTGTCCTTAACTTCAGCCGGAGTCATACCTTTTTGCTTCAGATTTCCTTTCTTTAATTTTAGAACCAACCTACGTTGAGCAACGTCGGTATCGATATCTGCTATGTTTACTGTTGTAGTAATCTCGATTGCTGCAGCTAATTTTTTAGCAGCATCAGCGGATTGACTATTTTCACCCTTTAGACGGATCGTCATTGTAGGGGTGTTTGGAACCTTTCTAGCATCTACAATTTCAATAATTCTTGGCAGACCTTGTGTGACGTTAACAGTCGCTACACCTGCATAGTGGAAAGTACGCATTGTCATCTGGGTGCCCGGCTCACCTATCGATTGTGCAGTGATGATACCTGCGGCCTCGTATGGGTCTATTAGAGCCATATCTTGGGCTCTTGCAGCTTCTGAGACGAGTGCTTCTGCTTGCTTTTTTGTTAGTTTGACCATTTCTCTGTTATGTACAGCCTCTGTCAAGTCATGAATTGTCTGCTGTGAAAATTTAAAACCTGCAGATGTGGCTGCTGATTTTATTGCCTTGAAAACGGCATCTTCTGCCAATTCATCGTCATAAATCGTAGGAATACCATCCTCATTCATGTCAGGATTGTATGGTTCTAATTCTTGCACAGTCTTTGCTGTTCGACGGCGTCTTGTACCGCGTCTTAAACGAACTGATGTTGTCGCTGAGTTATCACTTGTGGAATCGCGGCTTGGAGATGCTGCTCCTGAAATAATACCGTGTATTCTAGCAGCAGTATCGGAATCTGTTTCACAAAATTGTGCTACTTCTTGTACTGTTAGAATCTTTACGTCGTCCCATTTGCGATCATCTGCTAATTTGTGTGCAAATTCTTCTGGTACAAGCATGTCCATAAGTTTCTTTTTGGTTGCGCTCTTTACTACCATCACAAATCACCTCCTGCTGCAGCTTCGGAATCACCTTCGTCGTATCCTAAGTCGAATTCCTTGTCTCCCCTATCAATGTAATCTTCATCCTTGACCTTGGTTGGTCCATCAGTACCTAGTGCCTCGTCGACAACAACATCGATATTGAATGGTTTACCATGTACGCCTCGGCTAGGATCGATTCCATCCTCGCCATATGAAAACTGAATAATACGATCTGCTGTATTCCTGACAGATAGATTTTCATCATCGAATACCTTTAGGTCATCCATAGCGTTGATGAGTCTTCTCTGCATGTATCCTGATTTGCTTGTACGGACCGCTGTATCGACCAGTGATTCTCTTCCAGATACGGATAGCATGAAGAATTCTGTTGGCTCAAGACCGCGTTTGAATGAGGAGGAAATGAATCCCTTCTCCGTTGCACCGAGTCCACCACGCTTGAAGTGAGGTAGGACACGCTGGTGGTAACCACGCTCTAGACGTGCACCACGAACCTTTGCTTGTCCGATACTGCCTGCCATCATGGTCAAATTGTCCACTGAACCTCTTGCACCAGAGATTGCCATACCGACTGCAGCATTGGAATTACCAGGGTGGTTCAATTCTTCCTTAGCAACGTCACCAGCGGCTTGCTTGCCTTGGTCCAGAATGACCATTATATTCTCTTCCAGTGTTTCTTTTGGAGTTCTACCTGGGCGGGTTTCATAGCCGCGCCCATCTTTTCCGAACTTGTCTAGTTCCGCACGTACTTCTGCGCGTGCTTCTGCATTGTGGCGCTCAATTTCGCTCAATGCTTCAGAGGACAAATCTTCATCGTCAATCCCAGTTGTGAAACCTAGAGATGTACAAGCACCGATTGAAAGTCTCGTAAACTCGTCAAGGAATCTTGCACCGTCGGTTGGCCCATTGGTTTGAACAATGGCGTCTAGAAGACGTCCATCTTCAGCACCGATTGCACGCTTATCTAGAGTACCTGAAACCTTTCCATTCTTGACAACGACGTCGTCATTTGAACGGCTTCTAAATCTCAAGTGGATGTTTTCAGGAATGATTACTGAAACCAAGTCTTCTCCCATGAAGTACTCTCCCTCGGGGCCTTTGTGGACCTTTGGTAATGCACCTGTGTATCCGATATTTCCTAACATTTCGAGACCATGCCTCTTGGAGATTTTAGTTTCAGGCCTGGATAATAAGTAGGCACCAGAAATGTGATCGTGTATTCCGCCTATTACAGCACCACCATACCTAGGAGTTAGGATGTGTTCTTGGACTCTCATCAATATTTTGGCTTCTGCACGAGCTTCTTCTCCTTGTATGACGTGTAGGTTCATCTCATCGCCATCAAAGTCAGCGTTATACGGGGTACATACTGCTAGGTTAAATCTAAAGGTATGACCTTCCATTACCCTAACTTCGTGTACCATCATAGACATTCTGTGCAAAGATGGTTGGCGGTTGAAAATCACAACATCTCCATCAATTAAGTGGCGTTCAACTTGCAAACCTGGCTTTGGATTGCCATTTATGTCCACAGTCGATAGTCTGTCTTCGACACGAGTCCTCTCTCCCCATTCGTTGTCAGGGCTACCACAATGTGGACAACACACTTCCAAGTGTGGTGGGAAATCTGTATCAGGATTTGCGAGTTCAAACTTCCACCTGTGATGCAAAATAGCTCTAGGGTCATCTTCTGGTAGAGGATTTCCGTCAAGATCTTCTCCCCGCAGATTTGCCAAGGTCGCTGATTCATCAATAGCATATGATACGACTTCCTCTCCACCTGCGACGGCTTCCTCTCGTGTTACAAATTTCTTTACAACCAGTCCAGGAAGGAAATTAGGTGCTGGCATTACTTGGTGGATATCAAATCTCAGAGTTGTTTCTTCCGTACACTCCGGGTTGTGACATCTAAAACCTGCATTGATGAGGCGGCTCCTTTGGTTAATTCTAACACGTCTTCTATCTCCGCGTATTACATAATTGACACCCGGGTGAACATCAGGACCACGCAGGATCATCTGGCGCATTTGTTCTCGATTTCGAGTAGTTACTCTAATCGGAACTGTCAACTCTTTTGCAATCTTGGTAGGTACACCTACTTCGTTCACCCCAAGATATGGATCTGGTGATATTACTGACCGAGCACAGAAATTCACACGCTTACCGGATAGATTTGAGCGGAATCTTCCCTCTTTGCCCTTTAGGCGCTGTGTAAGTGTTTTCAGGGTTCTGCCTGAGCGATGTCTCGCAGGTGGAATTCCACTTGTTTGGTTGTCGAAGTATGTTGTCACGTGGTATTGTAGAAGCTCCCATAGATCTTCAACAATCAATTGAGGAGCACCAGCGTCACGGTTTTCTCTTAACCTTTGATTAATTCTGAGAACATCAACCAACTTGTGAGTCAAATCGTCTTCAGACCTATCGCCCGAATCTAAAGTGATTGACGGACGAACTGTGATAGGAGGCACAGGTAATACCTTCAAAACAATCCACTCTGGTCTGTTTTCTTTGTGCATGCCGAGGAAAATAAGATGCTCCTGCGGGATTCCTTGCAACCACTCGCGGATATCTCTTGCATTCAGTTTTCTCTCAGTAGCTTTTGCTCCGCCTTGGGCTAGTATATGCTCCTTGAAAGTAGTAGGCTTATCCAATACGATTTTACCTTGTTGTGCGCTGCAATGCATACAGATTGTTCTTCGAGCTTCTGATGTCTTCTTCTCTATCTCTTTAATGATCTTGGAGAACTCTGTTGATCCAACACCATGCTTGAGTATTATGTCATGAACACGCTTGCGATAGTAATCTTGCTCTGATGGTTCATCTTCATTTGTCATACCAGGAGCAGTGCCGCCTGCACTGTGCAAAAGAATCTTGCTACATGTGTTACAGGTAGCCTTTAGTGCGGTTTTAATCAGGTTAACGAAACCGATGTGAATCACAGGTAATTCCAGTTGAATGTGACCAAAGTGACCAGGACTTTCGTCATACTTACAATTGTCAGTAGGACACAACAGACCAGGCTCTATAACACCCATGTGAGGGTCCATCAAACCTTGTCGATATGCGTGACCGTCGTCTTTGTAAGTGTCTGCCGTTTTTACCTCTACTGAGGACATCTTACGAATCTCAGTTGGGTCCATCAAGCTAAAGCGGATGCTTGCGATTCTCTTTGGAATCATTGTTGTGCTGTTTCTGCTCATCTTCGGTCCTCCAGTTCTAGGCGCATTGCCACCCCGAGACTCTTCATCTCGTCAAGTAACAACTTGAATGCGTATGAGGTTTGTACCTTGTACACCTCTGCTCCGTCTCCGTGTATGGGAGATACGTATGTTCTTCGTTTAGGATCATACCAAGCAATGTGACCAGACTGGGCACACACGAACAAATCGATACCATCTGATTCATCAAGCAAACGGTCCTTGATAACCATCGAGGCACCATGGGCAATCAGGCAGTCTCTTTCCATTTCACCAAACCTAAGACCACCCTGACGGGCACGTCCTTCTGTTGGTTGACGAGTAAGAATTTGTACACGTCCACGGCTTCTTGCGTGAATCTTTCCAGAAACCATGTGATGGAGTTTCTGGTAATAGATACAACCAACGAATATTTCAGCAGGATATGTTTCTCCTGTTTCTCCATTGACCATTACTTCTCTGCCGGTGTGTGCATAGCCGTTTCTGACTAGGCTGTCACGAAGGCTTCCCTCTTTCTCTCCACGGAAAGCTGTTCCATCTATTCGGCGCCCTTCAAGTGAACCAACCTTACCTCCGATCATTTCGAGAACGTGCGCTACAGTCATTCGTGACGGAATAGCGTGAGGATTGATGATTAGATCTGGTACAACACCATCTCTAGTGAACGGCATATCTTCCTCATCAACAAGACGTCCAATCACACCCTTTTGTCCGTGACGTGATGCAAACTTATCGCCGACTTCTGGTACTTTGTGTGACCTAACCATGACTCTTACTAGTCTGCCCGAGTCAAGAGATTCTGTAACATAGACGTTGTCTACCCAGCCCTTCTCTCCGTGACGTACTGGCATTGAAGATTCACGACGTTCTTGAGCTTGTAAGAACGCTCCAGCACCTGTCTCTTCCAAGAATCTAGGTGGGCTTGTTTTTCCTACCAAGACGTCTCCTCCCTCCAGATACTTCTCTGGGTGAGGTAAACCATCTCCTTCAAGGTGGTCATAAGCACCTACAGGCTTCAGACCTTTGACTTCCTCCAAACCTGTTCCAGGGATTTCAATCTCTTCGACTTGACCACCTGGGAATCTTCTGCGCTCAGCGTTGTAGGTTCTATTGAAAGTAGAGCGCCCAAGTGCTCTTTGAACACTGGATCTGTTCATGATGACAGCGTCTTGCATGTTGTATCCATGCAAACTCATAACGGCTACAATGAAATTTTGGCCACCAGGTCTGCTATCAAACTTTGTTGTGTCCATAGCTTGCGTGTAAGTTATGGACCTCTGCGGGTAATGCAAAATGTGCAGTCTTGTGTCAGGTCTTAGCCTGTAGTTTGAACTAGGAAGACCAAGTGATTGCTTTACCATTGCAGTTCCACCTGTTACACGAGGTGTTGAGTTGTGTTCTGGGTATGGAATCAATGAAGCACATACACCCAACACAAGTTGAGGGTCGATTTCACAATGAGTGTGCTCGGATGTGTACAAAAGAGGGACGTTGAAAATTGCGTCTGCCTTTTCTCCATTTGGCATTGTTATACTTGCCTGAAGATTCGCTTCTTCAGCACCAGGCTCTCCGAGATTAAGCCATGTTATCGAAGAGTGACTCAACGGCCTTCCAGCATATTCGTTACCTTCTGGTACAACCTCTGGTAGCACGAAAGGACGAGGAGCAATGTAGAGGTCTTCTTCTTCTTCAGCATCAATCCATTCAACAACTCCCTCGTTGACCAAATCTTTGAATGTTAATTCACCAGAACCAACCATCTCAAGGTGCTTCTGTGTGAGCCTAGGCGCACCATCATACAGAATTAGAACAGGTCTTAGAATACGACCTTTGTCTGTGTTGATGAAAATGTCCTTGTTGACATTATCATACCTTATCGAAACCTCTGGCCTAATAGCACCACGACGCCTAGCATTCTTGAACTGGGTGACCAAATTCTTACCGCGCTTGTGAACACCGTATATGTCGCCGTTTACGTGAATTCTATCTCCATCTGTCCAATCATCTGGTTGGAATACATCCATCTCATCCAGACGAGTTCTAATTTCTTCTTCAGGAACTGCTTCAGAGATATCAATCATCTGAGCTGCATTCTTAACTAGACCACAATTCTGACCTTCTGGAGTTTCGTTTGGACACAAGCGGCCCCATTGAGTGGGGTGCAGGTCTCTTGCCTCGAAATGAGGTTGGCTTCGAACCAATGGGCTGGTTACACGGCGCATGTGAGATAGGGCTGAAAGGAACGTAGTTCGGTCTAGAAGTTGGCTTACACCAGACCTTCCACCTACCCAGTTTCCTGTGGCCAGTGCATGCATGATTTTGCTGGTCAATACATCCGGTCTTAGACAGGAAGTAATCTTCAATTCACGCTTGCGGTTGTGATGTCTCTCCAATTGGTACTTCAAGTCGCGAGCTAGTTGCCCCATGGATACACGGAACAAATCTTCAACAAGGTCACCTGCGAGGCGAACTCTCTTGTTTGCATAATGGTCCTTGTCGTTTGGTTTTCGACTTGTGATTGCCATTTCTAATACCTGACGAACTATTCTTCCGAGGAAAATAGCCTTCTTCTTACGGTCTTCTTCTTGGTCTCCCAAGTGTGGGAGCAACTCGCGGTCTAGAAGTTGATTGACTCTAGCCTCGCGATACTCTTTCTGTTGACCTGCTGCGAATTTCTTTTCAAGCCATCCGTGAGCTTCATCCATAGAATCAACGGCGTACTCTTCGTTATCTTTTACTTCATTGATGTTAGCAACAATAAACTTGAATGTGTCTGTTGGTCCTGCTATTGCTTGGAAAAGCTCTTGATCGTTTTCAATACCAAGGGCACGCATCAAAAGAACGACTGGGATTGCTGTTGTCCCGGCAGTGCTGATTTTTACCATCAGCATACCGTCTCTGCGTTTTTCAACGGTCAGTGGCTTTCTCATACCATCTTTTTGTGAAAATATTTTTGCTACTTCTGTCTTCTTGGCATAGCGTTTGTTGATTTCGACTGTTACTCTGTTAGGAGCCAAGTCTTCCATCGAAATTAGAACTCTCTCTGTACCGTTGATGATGAAGTAGCCACCTGGGTCAAGCGGATCTTCTCCTTTTTGCCTCAGTAACTCCTCCCACATTTTTCTATCCTCATCGGATGTGGTTGGATGAAGGACTCTGTCTCCGGCTATGTGATTGGCGTGTAGGTTGCACCTGCGACTGCGCACCATTATGGGCATGTTACCAACCTGCACACCTTTCTCAGGTTGAGTAGGTACTCCGTTGCGGAATATTGTGAAGTCCATTTTTACTGGCGACATGTATGTTAGTTTTCTCAACCTGCATTCCATTGGTTGGGAGGGATGGTCACTTCCATCCGCTTCTCTAATTGTAGGTTCGCCTAACTGGATATTTTTCACTCTTATTATTATGTCCTGGTCTATAACGTCGAGCTTAATTAGTCCGCCTTTCTCATCATCAACCTCTTCGTCGGTACCTACTCTGATACTACGGACTATTTTTTCCATGCGTGAGAGTGAATTGTCTCCAGATGGAATACAGTCGTCGTAAGATGCTAGTTGGTGGTTAACCAAGCTACGTTCACGGAAAAATGATTCAATTATCTCCTTCATATTATCACCTCTATTCAGCTACCCTCAACAATCAGTCTGTATGCTACAGAAACTCCTGCAGATGGGGAAGGCCTTACCACTTTCAAAACACGGTCTGCAAGCCACCCCGCTGGCAACGGCACATGCTCCTCATCCTCACTGGATGCAGCATCATGTGCCCTTTCTGTTGTTTCCTTAATCACTTGAACAACTGGATCTGTAATCAGAATCTTAGGGAGTAGCTCTTTGGCAAGTCGAACTTCTTTAGTTTCCTCGTCTGTGGTTAGTAGGCCCCACGGTGCTAAGGCATCTTCCTCGTCTTCCACTGGCACCAGTTCTTGGTGTGGTACAAGAACGTGATTTAGAACATTGAATTTTGTTCCGGCAAGGTCCATATCGTCATCATCTAAGGCCTTGCGCGATATTGTAATTTTTCGGCTTCTGCGCTTTTGCCTGCGCTGCCCCAATTCTGCTAGAGCATTCATTGCGCCAGTAAATATTTCATCGTCTTTTGAAACACCGAGAACTGATGCTATTTCATCAGCAGGCATCGCCTTAATATCTGTCATGTTACGGTCGGTAGCGAGTTTGTGAGCGTATTCCTCTGCAATACCCATTTCCATTAACCGCTTCTTAGTTGCCGACTTTACTACCAAAACACACACCCCGCTATGCCCGTATACTTCAGGCCGGTTTCTTGTCAGGCGGGCCTGACGGGGTTCGAACCCGCGACCGTCCGGTTAAAAGCCGGACGCTCTACCTGACTAAGCTACAGGCCCAAATGTATGTCTTGGGCTTCTTGGCCGACCTGAAGGGGG
>Ga0160423_10000374_pt1 | contig 35994 bp, 26 predicted proteins | sample CRUFie14St8metaG_FD_108191 | JGI IMG/M metagenome (GOLD analysis project Ga0160423, IMG submission 108191) | Marine microbial communities from the Costa Rica Dome - CRUD Field 142mm St8 metaG | ecosystem: Environmental > Aquatic > Marine > Oceanic > Photic zone | place: Costa Rica: the Eastern...
CGTCCAAACTGCTGCGTACCCCCCAGTTCGATTGTTTCGTAGGGCTGAGGCCTTTCCCAAATTTGTCCCAGGAGCGAGCCAGTGAGCAGGCTGGGGCCGAGGATCAGGGTTAGAATAAGGAAGAGTGCGAGTTTTCGAAAAGGAGCGAAGTTCGCTCGCATGAAACCGAGAGCGAGAGCTGAAAGCGCAAGGGTGCCGGTGACGATGGCCGGGAGTGCGGCGAAGCGGTAGATGTGGTTCCAGGGGAATTCTTCGGAGAAAGTCCAAAGATGTGCTTTCTCATTGTAGAGGTGGTTACTGATTTCCAGATCAAAATTACCAAGAGTAAACGGGGTGATCGCTCCAATGAATACGATCATGGGGAGGCCATAGAGAGCGATGATCCGGCGTCTTTTCACAGGAGAGGTTGGGATAGTAGTGGAAAATCTGTCTTCCGTGAAGCTCTCCCTGCGCGTGCTGTTCTGCCTGAAATCAAAAGATCGGGATCCTGATGGGTTTCTGACCCTTACAGCGAAATTGCGCAGGAGCTACGGATGCCGGAGTGGGCAAGCCGTTTGTAGTCCCCGGGTTCTGCCAAGTATGCCCCCAGAGACGGAAAACGGCCAACCTCGAGAGAGGTTGGCCGTGTGAGAATATCCGAGGGTAGCCGGTGTTATGATCCCGTAGGAACCGTAGCTATGGTCTGGAGGATCCTGCTCGCAATGGCGTATGGGTCGCCCTGTGAGTTCGGCCTGCGATCCTCAAGGTAACCCTTGTAATCATCTTTCACGAATGCATGTGGAACTCGAACAGAAGCCCCCCGATCCGCTACTCCGTAGGAGAATTTGTCGATGGATTGCGTTTCATGGAGGCCAGTGAGACGCAAATGGTTGTCGGGACCATAGACTGCGATGTGTTCTTCGCAGTGGGCCTCAAAGGCGGCCATAAGGGCTTCGAAGTATTCCTTTCCGCCCGTTTCACGCAGGTAGGTTGTGGAGAAGTTTGAGTGCATACCCGAGCCATTCCAGTCTCCAGCAAGAGGCTTGCAGTGCCAATCAACATCAACCCCATACTCTTCGCAAAGCCGTAGGAGAAGGAATCGTGCGACCCACACGTCATCAGCAGCCTTTTTTGATCCCTTGCCAAAGACCTGAAACTCCCATTGTCCCTTAGCTACCTCGGCGTTGATGCCTTCATGATTGATACCTGCATGCAGGCACTGCCAGAGGTGCTCTTCAGTGATCTGCCGGCCGAGAGCGGACACGTTCTTGAAGCCAACTCCGCAGTAGTATTCGCCCTGGGGCTCAGGATATCCTTCCGATGGAAAACCGAGGGGAACACCGTTCTGTGTGAGGAAATATTCCTGCTCAAATCCGAACCAAGCTCCGTCGTCGTCAAGGATTGTAGCTCGGGTGTTTGTTGGGTGGGGGTCTCCATTCGGGAGCATGACCTCGCACATCACCAAAGCCTGATTTGAGTTCGTGCTGTCAGGGTAAACAGCCACTGGTTTCAGAATGCAGTCAGAGTCACTTCCGTCAGCCTGCTGGGTAGAGCTGCCATCAAAGCCCCATTCGGGGAGGTCAGCGACTTCCGGGAAGGAATCGAATTCCTTGATACAGCATTTTGTCCGGAGATTGGGGACGGGCGAGTAGCCATCCAGCCAGATGTAATCCAATTTGTATTTTGCCATTGTCGTGTTCTAGTGGTTATGCGCTCAAAGCCTTTGATTTAGAGATTCTCCTGAGAAAATCTACGTAAACTGGCTCCGAATACACCCCGGCGAAGCAGGGTCTGTGCCAAGCTGAGTGAAATTCCCCAGCGGAAAAGCTCAAAGTTCGGTAATATCCGCAACAATGAGGGTCGCGTCATCTCCACTACTGTTTCCCCGTGCCCGGCGCAGGACTTGAAAACTGCAGTCTTTAGCCTCTCCCGGAGAGGAAAGTTCTGCTGCGAGGCCTTTTTCCCATAGTCCGTCCGTAATTCCGTCGGTGCAGAGCAGCAGGCGATCCCCGTTGAGGAGAGAATGGGACTCGATCTGAGGCAGGATGTTGTGATGTCCGCCGCCTAGGGCATCTGACAGGGCGCTTCTTCTTGGATGAGCCCGGTAGGCATATTCAGTGATGCCTCCTCGCTTCCACTCCGCCCAGACATGAGAATGATCCCGCGTCAGCTGAGTCGTTTTCCCTGAGCGCTGAAGGTAGAGTCGCGAGTCCCCTATGTGCGCGAAAGCAAGTTCTCCGGGAGTGAGCCAGACGAGAGTAAGAGTGGCGCCCATCCCTCTGAGAGAGGGGTCCGTGGCGGCAAGATCATTCAGTCCCTTATGAGCTTCGCGCATCAGGCGATTCAGGACCTTGGTCCTGCGGTCTCCAGCTGCTTCCTGGAGGGTTTCATACAGTTCAGCTGAATTCCGTTTGACCCATGACAGAACCAGCCTCGATGCAAGTTCACCAGCTGATCCTCCGCCCATGCCGTCGGAGACGGCAAGAACGAGGTGAGAGGGTTGCAGGAGAGCTTCTCCATGAGCGTCATATTTAGTGGCCCGCTGGGGTCCAACTTCGAGAGCAAGGAAGGCGTCGTCATTGGATTTGCGCATCGTTCCGCCTTCGGATCGCGAGGACCAGTTAACCTTCCATAGCTCGCGGGGACTGTGTTGGGTTTCGGCTGGCTCAGGAAGCAGAGCGGCCAGTTCGAAGTCGATCAGGCAGAAGCGTCCTAATTGGGGGCAGTAGGTGACATTCCGGGGCTCGGGGTCATCATGACGAACTCCGTATTCCCTCTCGAGATCGGCAAAAAGTATATCCGATTTAGATCGCGAAATATCAGGTGCTGGTTGGCCACAGTTGGTGGTAACGATATAGTGTTTTTCGGGGTGGTGCTCGAGGAGTCGGGGCACGTAGGGGCAGGATCTCTTTTCGAGGGCGCGGAGAATTCGGACTTCATTCTCGCACCGCTGGGCCTTTAGGTGTCCTCGGAACGTCTTGTGGACGTTGCCCTTAAAGTCAATGCGAACATGGGAGCGAATGCCGTCCTTTAAATCCTTCACAGTAGCAAAGTGAAGACGGGAGGTTTAACCAGCGGAAGGTGAAAATGGAGGAAGAGCATTTTTTCCTATGGTGCCAGAGGACTGCCTGTTTCCGGGTGCCGATACACGGTTCGACTTCAACTTGCAGTGATCCTTTCCTTGACCTCCAAAGGGCAAGTATGGAATCTGATGGTGAGTGGAAAAGATTGAGATACCAAAGAAGGCAATTTATCGCCTTTCAATCTACCAGCGCTGTCTGAGTAAGCTGCACGAAAATGGCATGGAGACGGTAAGCTCCTCTGCCTTGGCTGGTGCGGCCGGCGTTAAGCCGGCTCAGCTCCGCAAGGATCTGACGTATTTCGGGCAGTTTGGCACCAGGGGGTTGGGCTACTCTGTGGAAGAACTTCGCGATGCCATCCGTGACGTTCTCGGCCGGGAACATTTGCAGCCGGTGGTCATGGTTGGAGCTGGAAACCTGGGTGTTGCGTTGTTGAGGTATCGAGGTTTTGAGAAGGAAGGGTTTGAGGTGGTAGCAGCGTTCGACGCCGAGCCGGAAGTAGTTATTGCGAGAGGAGTTGGAGTTCCGGTGCATCGGCACGACGAGGTTGTTAGTTTTGTTTCTGATAATGGAGTCAAACTCGCAATTCTCTGCGTCCCCGGGGGGGTTGCGCAGGAGGTCGCCAATGAGCTGGTTGAGGCCGGGGTGCAGGGGATTCTTAATTTTTCGCCTACCCTTCTGGAGGTGCCCGAACCGGTGACTGTCAACAATGTTGATTTGGCCTTGGAACTCGAGAATCTCTCCTATTTTGTGACCCAGGGAGAAGAGAGTGAGGACAGTTAGTTCGGCCTTGCTGATGCCTGAGCTCCATCATGATCCGATTTTCTGCAAAAACCTTCTAAGGTTTCCCGGTTCTGTTCGTTCATAATACGTCGTGTGTCAGGATGGACCAAAAAGATGCAATGGGTGAGACCCGTGAGCAGTTTGTCGAGGAGGCGCTCGCTCGATATGAGGGGCCGCTCATTGGATATGCGATGGGCATAGTGCATGATGTAGAGCGGGCTCGGGACGTAGTTCAGGATACGTTTATACGATTGTACGAACAGGACCGGGATAAGGTGGGGCGTGGTCTTAAAGCATGGCTTTACACGGTTTGCCGAAACCGCGCCCTCGATATCCTTCGAAAGGAGAAGAGGCTGGTTCTGGTAAAAGATAAGGAGCTGTTCAGCGAGAAGGAGAATTCAATCTCGCCAGATCACACGGCTGATTGGGATGAGCGTGTTTCGCTTGTTATGAATACTTTGGAACAGCTCCCCGATAACCAGCGAGAAGTTATCAGGCTAAAATTTCAGCAGGAGCTTTCCTACAAGGAAATCAGCGAAGCTACAGGGCTTGCTGTGGGTAATGTTGGATTCCTGCTTCACACTGGATTGAAGCGCCTGCGTTCGCTTTTGCCGGAAGACCTTCTGGAGGACTACCTTTCAAAGTAATGAAAAATATTAACCAAGACGATTCCCGTTGGACGGATTTCGCTCTGGGAGAGCTCCCAGAGCATGAGATGAATTCGCTTCGACGGATTGTGGCGAAAGACGCTGAGGTGCAAGCAGCACTTTTGGAGACCGAAGAGCTGACCTCCCTGATACGCGAGGGCTTTCGTTCTCAAGTCTTTGAACTTGGGGAGTCGAGGCGAGAGGCGATCAGGAAGGCAGGGCGCGTTCCAGCGCCAGAGACGGTGGTTTCGATGCAGCCCCGACGCCGTGATTGGCTACGTCCGGCTGCCATTGCTGCGGTAGCAGCAGGACTGGTTGGATGCGCCCTTTGGGTGATGCAGCAGATCCCTGTGGAGGAGAGGGGGGCTGCCATGGCCTCTGATTCAGTGGGACTAGGCTACAGGGAGGCTGTGCGAAGACAGATCCTTCTGGGGAATGCTCCTCGAGCCACCAGGTCGACGGCCGCAGGAGTGGGTGTTGCTCCGGATGCACCGACCGGCGAGTTTTCCGTTACTCTTCCGGAAGTGCCACGGGAATTCATCGAGGAGGAATACCTCGCGCTCAAGGCACTGTGGGATGAGAATCCTGATGGGTTTGACGAGCAAGTCGAGGCTGCCGCTGAGAAGGCTCAACTTTCACTGCTCAGCCACATCGCGCCAATGGCAGATAATCCATTCATCTCTGCAGAGGCGAAGCCGCAATCCATTGTGCCAATCGTATCTGGAACAGCAAGTTACCATGTGGTGGAGAGGTTTATTCGGGGCGAGATGAAATTGCCACCCCGGGGCAGCGTGCGAATCGAAGAGCTAATTAATCACCTTTCCTACAGTGATCACGGTGGGGCGAACACTGAGGGGGTTAAGCTGTCCGTGGAATTTGCTGTCTGTCCATGGGATGATCAATTGGCGCTCATGGGTGTGCTATTAGAAAATGATTCGGACGGAGTTGTGGCGAGTGAAGCAGATGTTATTTTGACCCTGAATCCTGATCTCGTGAAGAGTTACCGATTGATTGGATATGCTGGCAGAGAAGATCCAGAGGCTTTGGTCAATAATGGCCCCTCCACCGATGGGCTCTCCTCTGGAAGCTCCAACTATGTCCTGTATCAGATTCGTCCTCAAGATAAGGAACGAGGAGGCAATCAGAAGATTATGGCGCGGGTGAGCCTTCGTGCCGGGCTTGCAGCTGAGGAATTGGTTGTCCCTGTAACCCGCCTCCCGAGAGAGTGGGCGCTGGCCAGCAGTAACCTGAAGACCGCGGTGGCGCTCTCTTCATGGGGCATGGTGCTGAGACAGTCTCCGTTCGGAGGGCCTCTGACTCACCTCGATGTTGGTCGAATGGCGAGGGAGGCACTCGAGGGTGTGGATGCGACAGAACTAAAAAGGCGGGAGGCGCTGCAGCTGATTCTCGATTCATTGCCACTGTTTGAGATAGATGCAGGTTGATGACAGGCTTTTAAGGGAAGGTCATCGGTCCTGGATTGAAATCAGGTAGTATTTTTCTAGCCTGAAGCTAAAGGATGTTAATGAGACTTTTACGTGTGAGGATGTTGGGTTTTGGGCTCGTTATCCTTGGGCTTGCAGCAGGAATAACGATGTGGCTTCGTAGCCGGACGGAGAGTCCAAGTTATGAATCAACGTTCGTAGAATTCATCTGGCTTTCCTACCCCGGAGCAAACTTGCTGAATGATTTCCGCGAAAAAGGTGATCAGATAGACTCAATCCTTCGTGAGCGGAAGGCTGGCTATCTAGCAGGGGTCACCAGCCAAGGTGATCCTCCCGAGATCGTTGAGGTGGAGTTGGCTGTGGGCCTCGACCTCGAGGCAGGGAAAAATCTCGTGAAGGAATTTACAGCGATGGGAATTGTTCCTGAAGACGTTGAAATGTCGGCAGGCACCTACCCTCGGGAAGACCTTCTGGAGGTAGAAGGTGCAGGAGAGTGAGGGTAGTGGGTTCAACCGCTTGCTCTGAGAGGAAACTGCAGGGATATGGTGTTTTCAATTCCAGTGCTATCACATTTGGACATATGGGGATGATGGGCTACGCTAGCCTCAGTGAATCCGAATCCATGTACACTTCTTGTAGACAATGGCTCGCATCGTGCCGAATCAACTCTGAGTCTTCGGCGGATTGCAGAGGCCCTCGGATCGAGGTTGGACAGGGAGGTTCATCCCGTCTCTCTCCTCCACTCGACTAAAGTGGATCCAGCAGATTTGGGAGGAACTCCTGCCCAGATTTTCGAGCCGTTTCTCAGGAAACAGAGAGAGACTGGGCAAAATTCTTTCCTAGTGGTTCCGTTCTTCTTCGGGCACACCGCGGCGATCTATGAATATCTGCCCCAGCGCGTCAGAGAGATGGGTGAAGCATGGCCTGAGCTCGAGGTGCGGGTTGCGCCCTCAATGGTTAAGCTCGACGAGCCCGAAGATACCCGTGTCGCTCATATTCTGGGTGATTTGGTAATAAGCAAGATCGAGGAGGAGGGTCTCGTGCGTCCCGCTGTGACCCTCGTCGATCATGGAACTCCGCGGATCGCGGTAAACAAGGTGCGAAACCATGTAGCGGAGCAGCTCGCTGAGGTCTTGAAAGATCATGCCTCGGTGGTGGCGGCATCCTCGATGGAACGTCGGGACGGTGATGAATATGCTTTTAATGAGCCTCTCCTAGAAAATTTACTCGGTCAGGAGAAATTTACTAATGACGTGGTGTTGTCCATGCTCTTCATCTCCCCGGGACGACACGCGGGGCCCGGGGGAGACATTGCCGAGATCAGGCAGGAAGCAGAGAAGAAGTCTGAGAGTCTGCGAACTTTTGCTAGCAGTCTTTTTGCGACGCATCCGGAGGTTGTGGATTTACTTGTCGAACGCTTCGGGGAAGGGTTGTCAGGAGAGCCGATCGCTGGCGAGGTGCCTGCCCCTGAGGCCGGGTGAGAAAGATATGCTGGAGCTTGAAAACCTTGAACTCTGGTGTGACCCAGTGGCTCGCAACGGTCCTGAGAATATGGCCGTTGACAGTTGGTTGTTGGGGCGGGAGATTCCTGTCCTGCGAACGTATCACTGGAAAGGAAATTGGGGTAGTTTGGGTTATTTTGGCGAGGTGGAAAAGGCCCGTCAGGTCTTGCCGGACGTGTCTCTTGTCCGGAGAGCAACAGGAGGTGGGCTTGTCGATCACCAGAACGACATCACTTATACTCTGGTGGTTCCCAAGTCGTATAATCTAGCGAAGGCCAAGGGAACAGAGAGTTATCGCGTGATCCATTCCGCACTGGTGACTGCCCTGAAGAAGAGCGGGCATGAGGTAGAGCTTGTGGGGCAGGATTCCGATGTGGATTCCTCGTCGTGTTTTGAAAAGCCGGTGGAGTGGGATCTGATCGACGAATCTGGTGAGAAGGTTGCCGGAGCCGGTCAGCGACGGACGCGGAAGGGGTTGCTCCACCAAGGAAGTATTCTGTTGGGAAGCTCTGCTGACGGAGCGGAAATCCTCAGCAGGCTTGCCGGTGAGCTGGCTCGGAGTGTGCGGTGTCTGGAGGTCAAACCGGCCGGAGAGAGCTTCTCTGCGCTCGTTCGCCAGTTTTCAGCAGCTTCGTGGTTGGAGCGCAGATAGAGGGCTGATCAGTTCTTCTCGGGGTGTTCTTTCTGGAGGTGTTCGCCGAGGATGTCCCGGCCGAAGTCCCCTTCAAAAAGGCGCCAAACGGCATGAGCATGATTTGCTCCATTCTGAGTGTTGGCATATTCAACCATGAAGGCTCCCTCATCCGTAATGCGAAAGTAATGAGGATCACCCTTGTTCAGGCCACCGGCCCAGGCAAAGCGCAATTTATCCACTACCCCAGCGATTTCTGCCATGGCTGGTCTCGCTACCTCAACCCGGGTGTTGCTGGAAAATTCCCGAAGAACTCCAAGCAGCATATTCTTCTGCTCTGCATTCATGTCTCCACCAGCCACACCCTTAGATTCTGGCTTGCTGGCAATGCGGTCCTGACTGGAGAGGATATCGCGTGGTGGCTTATCAGAGATGACAGCACCCTTGCCTGCCGCTTTCAGGGATTGCATAAGCGCTCGAGCCTGATCCTCCAGGCGGCCCAAGGGTCGCGTTCCCTTCAGTGGTCCTTTCTTTACGATGGCAGGATTTGTTCCAAAGAATGCTGGGGTGGCCACGACGTTTCCGTTTACAATCGTATAGTTTAGGGAGAGGTGGTGACCCTCAAAGCGCCAACCCCAGACCCCTTTCTTTGGCTTGGTCGAGGGATCGCCAAAGATCGCGATGTAATATTTCTGAGTGTCACGTCTCACTGGGTCATTTTCCATTTCCGCGAGAACGGCCTCCAGGCCCATGATGCTCGTGGCGTTCAAAACCCCCTTCTGACTCAGCCCGCTTGCGAGGAGAGCGTAAGCAGAGTGCGTTTGGGCCGGAGTGAGTTCGCTGAGCTTCAGGCCCTTGCGGTCCAATGGGATGAAGTGCCAGTTTTCGCGCTCTTCATCGGAGAATTCAAAGGTCGCTTTCGCTTTCTGTTCGGGCGTCAAGCCTTTGAGAAAGTTTCGAGCTGCCCGGCCCATTTCCGTAGCGGGGTTTCCGGCATGGACAAGAGGGGCAGAGAGAAAAACAACAGCGAGCGCGAGGTGTTTCTTCATAGTAGTCGCGATCTTGCGGAGGTTGCCCCGGATTGAAAGCGGAATATGAACTTGTTGTGGAGCTGCTGGGGCGTTGCTTCGGGGAGAGGGCCAGAGTCTTTATCCACCCAAGCCAAGCATCGTGCTAGCTACCAGCAGGTAAATAAGCATTCCAGAGACGTCTACCACCGTAGTGACGGCCGGTGCGGCTATGACCGCGGGGTCAAGGCGAATAGCGCAGGCTCCAAGAGGAAGAAGGGCGCCAATCAGGGTTGAAGCTGTAACCTGAACTGCGAGAGCCACTGCGACCGCCGATCCGAACGCCCGGAAAGTGATGTCCGGAGCTACCTCTGGGTGGAAAAATGGGAGAACGAAAATAGCGATAACCGCAATTGCAGCCCCTAGGATGAGTCCCAGCATCGCGCCGAGCCGGAGTTCCTTCCATGCTACCTTAAGAGTATCTCGTCCACTTAATTCGTTCAGGGCCATGGCTCGGATTGCCACCATAGAAGCCTGACCTCCGGAGTTTCCTCCTGCCGCAATGATCATTGGGAGGAAAAGCATGAGGAGGGGAATCCCCTTGAGGGTTTCTTCAAAGCGGAACATTACCGCGCCGGCTGCGATAGATAGGAGCGCCAGACCGACGAGCCAGATCACACGCCGGCTGAAGTGAGTGGTGATCCGAGTATTGAGGTAGCCTTCCTCGGACTGTTCTCCGGTCAATCCTGCCTGTTTTTCGATATCCTCAGTTGACTCCTCACTCAGGATCTCCATGGCGTCATCAGAGGTGATAACTCCTAGCAGGCGGTTTTCCTGATCCACGACTGGTAAGGCAAAGAGGTCATATTTCAATACAGCGATGGAAGCTTCTTCCTGATCGGTATCTGCGAGGACAGTGTGTTCGATAGGTTGCATGATTGATCCCACCGGGGTCTGCCATGCATTGAATGTTAGATCACGTAGTCGGAGCTTTCCTGCGAGCTGGTTGTTTGCGTCATGGACGAAGATTCTGCTCAGGGTCTCTGTATCTTCGAGGTCAGGGCGAAGGTGATCGAGGGCTTCTTTCACGGTCATGGTGACCGAGACGTTACCTATCTGGGTTGTCATTCGCCCCCCGGCCGTATCCTCAGGATATTCAAGCAGAGTTCTCGTGAGCTCTCGTTCTTCAGATTCGCCAAGAAGGCCGATCAATTTTTCCCGTTTCCCGGCATCCTCAACGTCCTGCAGGACATCGACGCGATCGTCATCCGGCAGTTCCTCCAGAACCTGTCGTTGCTGGCTTGGCTTCAGGTAATCGAGCGCTTCTTCCACCAGAGGGTCTGGAATTTCGGCGATAACTTCCGAAAAGGCCTCTGAGGGAAGGGTTCGGACGAACCAAGCCTGGCTTTTGCTGGAGAGGTCCTCGTAAGCGGCTGCCAGATCCGCGTGGTGAATCTTTTCCGCGGCTGAAAGGAAAGCGCTGCCGTCACGCGCGGCAACCGCCCGTGTCAAGTCTTCCAAAATCTCAGGATCCTCATCCGGCACATGGGCAGATTAGAAAGAGAGCCCATTTTGAGAAGTCCAAAGCGAGTCAGGATAGCTTGGTTTTCCTTTGCCGTGAGTTTGCTTCTGGTAGTCTGCATGCGATAGAACCGTTCATTCCGACTGATCTACTCGCATGAACCCTCTCTGGCGCCTCGCTCTTTTCCTGTGCCTGACTGCATCTCAGGCCGGAGGGGAAGCGATGCTCCAGTACTTCAACACCAGTTGGCGGGAACTTACCGATAAGATTCCGGAAATAGCTGAGGCTGGATATGAGTCGCTTTGGATTCCTCCTCCAACCAAGGCGGGTGGAGCTTTTTCAGTCGGATATGACCTGTTTGATCGCTTTGACCTCGGTTCCAAGAATCAGAGGGGATCGGTGAGAACTCGGTATGGGACTGAGCGTGAGCTCCTCAATCTGATCAAAGTCGCTCATCGCTTTGGCATAAGGGTCTATTTTGATTCCATCATGAATCATAACGGGTTTGATGTCCCCGGGTTTAACGAGTCTGTCGCGGAGGACTTCTACCCGGGATTTCGTCCGGGGGATTTTCACCTACGAACCACTGCTGAAGGTTTCTATAGGAGGTGGGATAATACGCGAGACTGGGGAAGTGAGTGGCAGGTACAGAATCTTGGGCTTTCGGGTCTTATTGACATTGCCACAGAGCCGGGAGTGGCGAATCGAAACCATGGACGGTCTGAAGGAGATACCTCGAATAAGCCGGTCTACCTTCGGCACCCGGATAACCCGGAATATTATTGCTATATTCCGGGGGCAGGTGGACAGACCCATGCAGCCAATGAGGGAACCTACGTGGGGTTTGGACCTGAAAACGGGATTACTCGAGCCTTTCTGCGAATCAACGAATCGTTTTACGGGGAAATCGTGGAAGACATGCTTCATCGTTCTCTCCGCTGGCAACTCGACCGGACCAAGGCAGACGGAGCCCGACTTGACGCAGTTAAGCACACTCCTGCAGATTTTTTTGGTTCGACGTTTGGAGCAGACCGAGACGTCTCTGACTATGGTTTTCTCGGGCAGGCACAAAGGCAGTTTAATCTGACCCGGGGTTACCTTGATGAGAATCACCGAGATACAGTTTTCAGTGTCGATACTCCCAGGGACGATGCGATGTTCTTTGGAGAGCATCTAGGCCAGCCTCCATCCTATGTGCCTTACATCGACGCCGGTATGCGGCTCATCGATAACGATCTCCGGAATAATTTGAATCGGACTCTGGGTAATCCATCGGCGAGTCTGGCCGGGTATGATCAACCGGGGGCAGGGGGGTTTAGTCCCAATGTCTCAGTGATGCATGCCCAGAGCCATGATAATGACTATGCCGCGAGGCGTGAATTACAGCATGCGCTCTATTTTACCAGAGATGGTCTTCCTCTGGTGTATACCGATGGGAATTACCATGCAGGAACGCTCGAAGGGAGTGGGGGCGCTTTCCCTCGACATTCCAATACCGCCTTTCTAGGTCAGTTTGGAGATACGCGTCTTCCCAACCTCGCCTATGTTCACCAGCACTTTGCCCGCGGTAGCCAGCGGCCCCGGTGGTCGGATAGTGATTTCCTCGCCTATGAACGTATCGACAAGAGAGAGAATCCACGGATGAGCGATGAGGATGGGGTGGTCGCGCTCGTGATGGTGAACGATAACTACGCGGAAGCTACAGGTCGTAATTTGACAACCACCTTTCCCTCGACCCCATTCTCAGGTGATGCCTACCTTTTTCAGTATGCGCGTGGATATGGAAGTCAGGTAGGTTTCTATAAGTATGCTTCCCAGCTGAGAGAAGTGGTGGTCGATCCGGGTAGTTATATGGTGTTCTCTTATCGGACCCCCGAGGAATGTACGTCATGGAGCGAAAGTGGTGGTCGTTCGATCGAGATTTTTCAGGGTGAAGAGCGGGCTGGTGAGATCCTAGTGGCGAGGCGAGATGGTCCCAATGGCGATGCGGGTTTCAGTGGTCCTTTTGCGAACCCGGGTTTTCATCCACGGCCATCTGATCTCAGAGGAATTGGAGGAAGTGATTTTCAGTATGAGGTCCGCCTTCCTAGAGTAACCGATGTGAGCGACCTGAGATTCGTATTCCGAGCAGATCGGTCGGCTGCTAACATTCTCTGCAAGCTTGATGGAGGCATGGATCTTAATGGGTGGCGTCCGCCCGGGAATACGGATCCAGCTTTTCGGGATCACCCTCCTGCATTGAGTAGCGATATCTTTCTTGGATACGAGCAGCCTGAGTTTGTGGGTCGGATGGGTCCCGAGAAATTTGCCGCAAAAAATACTGAGCGGTGTGCGCTCGCTGCGCTGGAAGCGGAGAGCTGGATGGTAAGGGTTGGGTCGGGTAGTTTTCTGAGAACCGATGGAGTAGGTCTCAATGAAACCCCTCCAGATACCGTTCAATTTGTCTACCATGACCCCGAGGCGATACTCCCTGGAGCTATTGGTGTCGGGCGCCAGTATCAGGAAGGAGCTTCTGGAATTGAGATATACGCGAAAACCAATGCGGGTCTGGGGGGCTACAGGGGATCTCTTTACTACACGATTGACCGGTCCCGGCCCCGTGGGGCGGGAGGTGCTGGGGCTTCTGACTCAACTTCAACGGTTCCTATGGCGTGGGTGGGTGACGCAGAGGGAGGAAGCTGGTGGAGGGGAGTGATTGAGCGAAATCGCGCGGGCACAATTCATTATAAAGTTGGTGTTCGGAGAGAGTCCGTGAATCCACTTTTTCCGAGTGGAGAGGCGGAGGTGGATGCGAAGCTGAAAGGAATGACGGTTTTTCAGATCGATGGATTTAATGGGGAGCGGGTCAGATTCTTTCCGCATAACGATTACGCCAAGACGCCAGATCAGCGGTCCTTTGAGATGGAAACTGGGCTCGAGGAGGGATTTCACATCATGCGCGCCCGTGCTTTCCTCGAGCGCACGGGTAGGGCGTCTCTGTTCAATACCTTTCAGCAGACCTTTTACTATGATGCATCGAGGCCACAGGGAGAAATCGTTTTCCCGGCAGAAGGGACGACCCTCGATGGGCAGAGTTACGAGGTGGTTGTTCGAGCAGACAAGAGCGTCACGGAGGCCTGGTACTTTATCGATGATGGAGTCGGCGCCAACGATGATGGCATCACAGGTTCAATGAATGGTAATGGACCGGGTAGGTGGGTGAAGATCCCGGAAGTAGGTGCCGACCCGGGGGTGGTGAGTGACTTTCCACGGGAGTTCCGCTTTAGCTATGCGAACATTCCCTCGGGGAATATCCCCTCGACAATCCGAGTCAGATTGAGAGAGCAGACATCCGCGGATGTTTCCGGGTGGACTGCTCTGACCAGCGATTTAGACGACACCGAAGGCTGGTATACAACTCTCTCACGAAATGTAGTTGCCGATGGGTTGGATGGGGCCTTTTTTGTGGCCTATCCAGCTGTCGATGGAGAGGTGGTGGGAGACGAGTATGTCCTCGAAACCTATTTCCCCAAGGATCTGGCGGAGGGTGTTTCGGATGCACAGCTTGTCCAGGAGTTTACTGTCTCAATAGCAAGCACGTCGAGTGGGTCTGAAACCGGGGGTGTGGTGCAGAGCAGAGGCTCCTTTCGTATCATCCGCAATGAGACGGCGGAATTCCATGCCCTGTCTTTTGACATGCCGGGGTTATGGAATGGGGATCCCGGGTTTCTGCACCACGTTAGGGTGACGCACAGGAGGTCAGGGGTTGAATTGTCAGCGGTGCGTCTTGTGCGGGCATCAGAGGTTTTGGATCCCTATGTTAATGTGGTTCAGCCTCCGGCCTTTGATGGAGGTGGTCAGCCCTGGGTAGAATTCATCCCGGACCTGATCGCGCCAAGGCCGGGTCAACGCGAGATCCCTATACGAGTTGAGACTGATAACAGGGCCCGTCACCTCGAAGTTACCATCGAGCAAGGCGATGGTGTTCTGGAATTCAGTGGAGTCAGGTCCGTAGGTGGGCAGCAGTATTGGGACTACAGGTGGCAAGGGGTGGAACCTGGCGTTTACCGGATTCGGGCTAATCTGAGGGAGAATCCACTGGATGCGGTCGTCGCAACTGCGTTACGGGTTGTCACCGTCGCACTTGGACCCTCTGTGCCGGTTACTCAGGATATGGATGCTGACGGGCTCCCGGACTGGTGGGAAATTGCCAAAGGGCTGAGTGTTTTCGATGGAGGAGATGGCCCAGGGGGAGGGCAGGATGGGCCAGATGGAGACCCAGATGGAGATGGGGTTTCTAATCTGATGGAATATGTCATCGGGCTTGATCCCAATTGGCCCGATCTGAATTCAGTCCCTGAGTTCAGGATTAGATCAGGAGGTAATGGGGGCGTGCAATTGACGTTTTCAGGTATCCCTGATCGACTGTACCGCATTTCGTGGAGTGCTGATCTTGAAAGATGGACTCCCCTCGGTGCGGTGATCGATACTGGGGCGGAGGTGCTACCGTCTCAATACGAGATAATAGATCGTGAGTTGAGTGCCACAACAGAAAGGTATTACCGCCTCGAAGTGGCCTTACCGGAGCAGATGCGGTGATGTCGAAGGGGCCACGCCGAGCCTGTGCATGACCGCTAGGGATCTGATGCTAGAGAATTTGATCGACGAATTTTTTGCGGCTGAAGACTTCGAATTGCTCAGGCTCTTCACCAGTGCCTATGAATCGAGGAGCGATATCGAGTTCTTTCTGAATGGCGACTGTTACGCCTCCCTTTCCGGAGCCGTCCAGTTTGGTGACGATAACCCCAGAGAGAGGAACGGCCTTGTTAAATTCTCGAGCCTGATTCAGGGCGTTACCCCCGGTAGTCGCATCAACAACAAGCAAGGTATGGTGAGGGGCACCTTCATCCTGCTTGCCAAGGATACGACTAATTTTTCCCAGCTCTTCCATCAGGTTGTGACTGGTGTGGAGGCGGCCTGCAGTGTCGCAGATCAGCACCTGAGTGCCATTGCTTATAGCCTGTTGATGGGCCGTGTAGCAGACCGATGCTGGATCTGCGTTCTTGGCCCCTTTAACGAGTGGAATATGGAGTCTTTCTGACCACCGTTCCAATTGCTCAACAGCAGCAGCTCTAAAGGTATCTGCGGCAGCCAATGCTACTGAGGTTCCCTGCTGGGCCAAAAGTCTGGCGAGCTTCGCTGCGGAAGTCGTCTTGCCGGTTCCATTGACTCCTACGATGAGAATGACCAGCGGCCGACCATCCTCGGGGAGATCGAGATTTGCTCGGTCCTCGGGGAAGACTTCCGAAATATGCTGGCGGGTCGCCTCCACGACATCTTCAGCCGAAATTTTACGCCCAAGTGCGCGGAGGCTTTCCACAATCTCCAGAGAGGTTCTGACGCCGAGATCAGCTGCGATCAGATCGGCTTCCAGCTCATCCCAATCTACGTCTGAGCGATTCGCGACCTTGTTGTAGAGGTTCTTGAAGAATCCAGCCATGTTGGTGAGGGGTAAGAGGCACAGGAATGTTGCTCGGTATGGAGCGCTTTATTCATCCCTTGTGGGCCGGAGGTTCTCGAATTCCTTACCTGAGGCAAGATATTTGACGGGAGAACAGCATCTCTTTCTTATGGAAGAGGGGTGTCTAGCGGTCTCTTCAAGCCTTTTCGCAGTGCCCCCGGATAGTCCGTGGTTATTGAACGACAGCCCATTGTTATGAATCTCTGAGCTGTGGCGGGGTCGTTGACTGTCCATACGTGGTGCTGAAAGCCTTTTCGGTTCAGGCTGTCCAAGTGACCCTTGCTTAGTCCCGGGTGGGAGCTTGATCCTAGCCCGTTTGCTTTAATCTCTGCGAGAGTTGCGAGTAAGTGAGGCAGCTTTTTGTCGGGGTCGTGGGAAGCCCTTGCATCGAAGCTGTAGAGCCAGTTGACTGTCCAATCTGGCACTTGTTTCTTTAGGGCCTTGACGACGTTCTTCTGGAATGAAATGACGACGACTTGATCATTGGTCAGGCCGCTTTGTTTAACTGCTTTGATGAGGGTGGGAATGATCTCAGGACCGCATTTGACCTCGATGAAAATCTGCTTTCCCGGGGGGACACAATCGAGGACCTGTTCAATGGTCGGGATTCTTGTTCCAGCGAAGTCCTTTCCCTTCCATGATCCAGCATCGAGGGTCTGGAGTTCTGCCAATGTGCTTTTGTTGATGGTCAGGTCTTTGCCCGTGAGCTTCTTGGTGGTTCGATCGTGAAAACATACAATTCGTTCATCGCGAGTGAGGTGAAAATCGCCCTCGATAGCGTCAGCTCCCTGCTCCCACGCTAGAAGGAATGCCTTCAAGGTGTTTTCTGGGGCCTCTCCTGAGGCCCCGCGGTGTGCGACGATAAAGGGTTCGGCGAAGAGAGGCATTGAGAGGGACAACAGGAAGTAGAGAAGAGTTTTCACGGACCAGTGAAGAATCAGGTGAAGGAGTGAAAAGGCATTAAATAGACCATGAGAGGCCCCGGATCTCCGCAGCCAACTATCGTGCAGATCTACAACTTCCTGAGGTAGATTTGACGCCATTTAACATGGGTCGACTTTCCACCGTGGACCTGGAGAGCAATAAAGCCCTCGGGAGTGAAATGAGTTTCATCATTATCCTCGAAGTCAGCCCTCGATACTCCGTTGAGCCATGTCTGGATGCGCCTGCCCTCACACTTGATAACAATCGTATTCCATTCCTTCCAGCGGAAGAGTTCTCTCCCCCTCAAGGAAAATCTTGCGGCAGTTTGTCCGCTGTTCCCGGTTGTGAACTTCCCGGGAAAGAGCCACCCGCGACGAGCTTCGTCATAAACTCCAGCGGTGTAGGATCGCTTCTCGTCATTGTCGTGTTCACATTGGTATCCATAGACTCGCCCCGTCTGGTTTCGTTGCTGCGAGCGGAACTGACATCCCGAATTGCCGGAGCGGTCGACGAATTGGAATTGGAACGTCAAAATAAAGTCGCGATAGATCTCTTTTGTGCAAAGGAAGGTGTTACCTCGAATATTTTTCCCATAGCCAACAATAGCGCCGTCTTCGACCTTGTATTTGCCGGTTCCTCCAGCCTTTCGCCAACCCGCCAAGGTCTTGCCGTCAAAGAGTGAGGTGTATCCATCTCGCCGGAGGGCGGCAGGGTCAGCTCCAAAGGGTAGTTCAATTAACGGTGCAGGATCTTCGGGCACTCCTGATGCCAAGCACTGAAACATGGCCAGAAAGATGAAGAGGAACTTCATTGTGCTCATGCTTGGGCATGGAAACCGCCCTGACGAGAAGAAAGAAGTCAGGGACTCTTGAGTAAGTTCGTGTGGAGCCCTTCGATCGACTCTGCCGTATGCTCAGCAGAAAGTGTAATTCGCAGTCGGGCTGATCCCCGGGGTACAGTTGGGAACCGTATTGCCGGAACGAGATAACCAGTTTCCAGAAGAGCTAAGGAGGCATTGAGAGCGGCTTGGTTAGTGCCCAGAATTACAGGCATGATTGCACTGATAGGTTTCTTCCCAAGGAGCTCAGCGAGTCTCGATATATTTGACCAGAGACGATTTCTCAGTGCTTCTCCTCGTGATGAGGTGATTACCTCAATCCCGCAAAGTGAGGCAGCGGCCTGAGCGGGGGGGGGAGCAGTGGAATAGATAAAGGGCCGCGCTTTGTTAAGGAGAAGGTCAATCCAAGAGCGACTTGCGGCAACATATCCTCCTCCCGAACCAATTGCCTTGCCGAGAGTTCCCATTTGAAAAGTGACGCGGTCCTGAATGCCTAATTCTTCAGCTAGTCCCTGACCGCCGGAGCCGAGAATCCCGACGGCATGTGCCTCATCAAGGAGAAGAAGGGCATGGTGCTGCTCTGCGAGGTTAATAATTTCGGGAAGTGGGGCCCGGTCGCCATCCATGCTGAATATGGACTCGGTCACGATTATGAGACGCGAGCTTCCGGGGAGCCGTTCCCGGTAATGCCCCAGAAGGTCTTCGAGTTTGTTGAGGTCGTTATGGGGGTAGACCCGGAGAGTTGCCCCGGACTGGCGGGCGCCATCGATCAAGCTGGCATGACAGAGCTTATCAAGAATGACCACATCTCCTTTTGTGAGAAATGCACCAAGAACTCCAATTGCAGTGGCGTATCCGTTGGCAAAGCTCAAGGCCGCCTGAGTGCCCTTCCATTCCGCGATTTTCTCTTCAAGGGCGTGATGAGGAGGAAGGGTGCCTGAAATGAGGCGGGACGCTCCTGATCCGGCTCCATGGCGCCTGGTTGCTTCACATGCGGCATTTACGAGCGCTTCATCGCGAGAAAGCCCGAGATAATCATTGGAGGAGAAATTAATCACCTTGCGGCCATCGGAGTTGGCGTCGATGAGCTGTCCTGATTCCATACGCCGCAGGCTTCTGAGAAGTCCTTCCTCAGACAGGGTAGCGAGTTCGTCCTCCGGGGTTCGCATGACAAGCGGGTCAGGTTCCGGTCCTTGAAGCCACTACCGGCCGGATCGTCTGAGGAGATTCCAGTGCCCATCTTAGAAGAGACTCGGAGTCCTTCCAGACCGATGCAGGACTACTTCCGAGAACAACGGCTATCACGGTTCGACCATGCAGTGTTCCGCTTGCCACCAGGCACTTGCCCGAAGCTCGCGTTGTTCCTGTTTTCATCCCGGTAGCGTAGGGGAGGCTTTTCAGAAGTCTGTTAGTGTTTGTGAGTTTACTGATCTTACCGTCGTTATGAATAAAGTCATAACTCTGGGTTGTGAGTAGACCACGAATCGAAGGTTGCCGATATGCGTAGCGTGCAAGTTTAGCGATGTCTCTTGCGGTAGAATACTGACCTTTCTGTGTCAGTCCGTGTGGATTAAGGAACACACTATTGGCCATGCCAAGAGAACGTGCTCGAAGAGTCATTTGTTGCGCGAATCTTGGGACGCTCCCAGCGACGTCCCGAGCAAGGGCTACCGAAGCATCGTTTGCACTACGTACGAGGATAGCCTTGAGTAACTGTCCACGAGTATACCTGTGACCAGTTTTTAGATAGAGTTTGGTAGGCTCAACTAGAGTATCACTTGAGTGGATAACAACGGGGTCATGCAGTGATCCGGCTTCAGATACCAGCAAGGCTGTCATTAACTTCTGGGTGCTGGCAACCGCACATCTCTTATCGGCATTTTTCGCCATCAGGACCCTCCCGTTACTGGCGTCGATGACGATGACCCGCTTGGCGACGACAGATGGAGGGCCTCCTTGTGGCGAAACTACCGAGTGAGGAATAGGGATGCGGGTCGCTCCCGCTGGGGTTGTCAGGTTCGGTGGTGCACAGGCAAAGGACATGAATGAGAGTGCCAAGCAGGCCAGAGACGGGCCGGGTGCAATATTCATTAATCATGATATTCTCATCCAGTGAATCATTCTCAAGAGCCAATTTTCCGGTTTCCCCTTACGGGAAGACCAAATAAATACTTGCATTACAGCTCTTTTAGCAACAATACTGTTCAAACAAACATTAACTGTTCAAATGTCCCAAAAACTCACGGTTAGGCAGCAAGAACTACTCGATTTTCTCCGCGACTCGCATCGCCAGACTGGCGTCATGCCCTCCACTCGTGAGATTCAGTCCCATTTTGGATTCGCGAGTCAGACCGCGGCAATGAGTCACCTGCGTGCTCTCGAGCGGAAGGGGGCCATCAATCGGCTTCCGGGAAAAGCTCGAGCGGTGGTGCTGCCAGAAGAACTGGAACGTGAGGAGATTATGGACATTCCAGTCTACGGAGAAATCGCCGCTGGCATGGCTCAAGATGTTGTGCCTGAGCGCGATGGTTGTGTGTCGATCGATGTGACAAGTATCGGTCTTTCCAAATCAAAGAAAGTATTCGCCTTGAACGTCCGGGGAGACTCGATGATTGATGCCCATATTTGTGATGGGGATACCGTTGTACTGGAAATGCGTGAACCACGTGATGGAGATGTCGTTGCGGCTCTTATCGATGGGGAGACAACCCTGAAGCGATATATCGTCAATTCCGGAATGCCTCACCTGCAGGCCGAAAATGAAATGTATCCAGATCTCATCCCTGTGAGCGAGCTGGTGATTCAAGGCGTTATGGTGGCCCTCCTGCGGAAGGCGGCCTGAACCTGTGGACCGCTCAGGGTGGTCTGCTTGTCAGGGCCTTCTCGAGACAGTTGGTTTGACCCGACGTGATAGCGGATTCTCCTGTTCAATGATCATGCGCGCCTCGGTTCCATTTTTGTGTGGGAGAGAGATCCTTGGTGGCAGATGTCCCGAATGGAGTCGTGAGAAAAGGCCTGCCACCGATCAAGCCATGCGAGGAAACCGAGGCTGTTCCCCGGTCAGCGAGTAACCCTGCCGTTGCGATAGGAAGCTGAGGTGAAAATATGCGTGGGGAAACGTTCTTCCACCCGACTCGTATGTCCGGATTTTGAAATTGCCTTTGGCAGAATCGGGAAGGGACGTGTAGAGTCCCGCTAGGCGATGCCGTTCAAAGTCGTAGTTCTCCGCTCTCATTTGAGCCAAATTTTGGTGAAGAAGCTACTGAGGGTGACCATTTCCATTCTCGTGCTACTTCCCCTCAGGATGCTGCTCTCAGCCGAGGTGCCGCAGGCTGATCTTGAAAGATACCGGCAGGAAATAGCACCGGTTTTGAAAGCCGCCTGCGCGGGATGTCATGGTCCGAAAAAGCAGAAAGGAAGCTTTAGAATAGATACTCTCGATTCGGATTTATTGACGGGTGGGGATGTTAGCTGGTGGTTGGAGGTTTTTGAGGTGATTAGCAATGGTGAAATGCCCCCTGAGGACGCAGACCATCCCCTCAAGGACGAGGAGAAGGCTCGAATTGTGGATTGGTTGTCCGGGGAGATCCAGTTGGCATCCCAGGTGAGGAGGAGCCGGGAAGCGCATACGTCATTTCGGAGAATGACGCGCTATGAGTATAACTATTCGATGCAGGATCTGCTGGGTCTTCCTTTTGACTTCTCCCGCAACCTGCCCCCGGAGACCTCCTCTGAGGACGGCTTCAAAAATAGTTCAGAAATGCTGCAGATGACTGCCATGCAACTGGTGCAATACCGGAAGCAGGCTCGGCGGGCACTACATTCGGCGACGATAAGGGGGAAGAGACCGGATCCGGTCTATTACGGAATCCCCATGCGGGCCTTCACAGAGCGCTTTGATCCGGAGTATGCTGCGTCGGTGGCCCGAACCCTGAAAAGGATCCGGGAAAAGGATATCTCTTTGCAGGAGGCCCTGCAGGCCGAGGAGAAGAAATACCGGGGGAGGCCCGGAGGAACCCACTTCAGGAATCTGATTACCGGCCAGGGAGTGAAACCAAGATGGAGCTACCATGGAGCAAAATATGCATGGAAGCCAGTTTCCAAGCGTCCCGAGATCCCGCCCGCCATGCAGGATGTTGTTGTCATTGCACCGAACCAGAAATTCGTCGTCGATGTGGGAAATGGCCTGCCGGATGAGGGGAACATGCGTGTGAGGATCCGAGCGGCACGTTTGTTGGAAGAAAATACGGACGATCGCCATCATCCGACCCTGCGGTTATATTTCGGAAACCAACCGAGCAATGACTCGCGCCTGTCTGTAAACGTAGGGAGAGATGTCGTGATCGATGCTCCCCCGGGAGACGCCCGTTTCTACCATTGGGATGTTCCGCTGGGAGAGGTGCCTCGCAATGCATTTCGCGACAGCCACAGACTTGGGCAATTACCCAATCCAGGAGAATTTCTTTCTCTTCTTAATACCTCCAGTGCCCCAGCTTCCCTGACTGTCGATTACCTTGAGATCATCGCCCCGGCGCTGGAGCAGTGGCCTCCGGAGTCACATACTCGTATTTTTCCTCCAAGGAATGAAGATATTGAGGAGGAGGTTTACGCGCGAGAAGTGCTCACCGGTTTCATGGAGCGTGCGTGGCGTCGGCCAGTGACGGAGGCGGAAGTCAGCCAGAAGCTGCTTCTCTACGAACGGTTGAGGCCCGGATGCATCGATTTCCAGGAGGCGATGGTGGAGGTGATGGCTTCGGTTCTGTCCTCCCCTAAATATCTCTACCTTGGCCGGATTGCTGGGGAGGGTGAGGATGGGCGAAGGATCACGGATCTTGAATTAGCCAGCAGGCTCTCGTTTTTTCTCTGGAGTAGCCTTCCGGATGAGGAACTACTGACCGCAGCCGCAACAGGATCACTGTCGAAGAGTGCGGTTCTGGAGCAGCAAACCCGTCGGATGCTGACGGACCCCAAGGTTCAGCGATTTGCCCAGCACTACACGCGGCAGTGGCTGGGGATGGAAGAGTTAGATTTTCTCAAGTTTGATACCAAGGTCCACGGGAGAATAGATCCCCTGCTGGTAGAATCGATGAAACGAGAGCCTGTCGCTTTCTTCAGTGAAGTCTTGGGGCAGAACCGATCGATATTTGAGTTTTTGGACTCAGACTATGCTCTTTTGAATGATCGGCTTGCGAGGCATTACGGGTTGCCGGAGGTGCTGGGTCACCAGTTACGGAAGGTCGCTCTTTCACCCGATGACAGGCGTGGTGGGCTCCTTGCCCAGGCCGGGTTGCTTGCAATGAATTCCAATGGGAAGGACTCTAATCCCTTAAAGCGTGGTATTTGGATACTGGAAAATCTTCTTAATGATCCCCCTCCGCCGCCCCCTCCGACCGTCCCTGAGATCGATCTAGCGGACCCTGATATTCTCAAGCTCACCCTCAAGCAGCGCATGGAGGATCATCGAGATGATCCGGCCTGCGCGTCGTGTCACTCCAAGATTGATCCGTGGGGTATCGCCTTTGAAAACTTTGATGCCCTCGGGCGATGGCGTGACACGGTTCGAGGTGCTCCGGTTGATGCTTCCAGTATGCTGTTTAACAAGGAGGAACTGCATGGGATCAAGGGAGTGAAGGATTATCTCCTGAATAATCGTCAGAAGCAGTTTTCCCGTGCGATGACTCATAAGTTGGCGTCTTATGCTCTTGGCCGACCGATTACTTTCAGCGACCGGTCGGAAGTGGACCGTATCAGCACTGAGTTGCGAGAGGAGGGTGGCGGATTACGAGATCTTATACTTCTGATTGTTAAAAGTGATTTATTTCAGTTAAACTAGGCTTCGCAGGACGATGTCGAATATTCCCCTATCTTGTCTTGACCGTCGGAAGTTTCTACGTGGTGCAGGTGTCGCCCTTGCTCTTCCATGGATGGAGACATTTTCCAGCCCGGACCGGGCAGGGCGAGAGTCCGCTCGGCGGAAGCGACTCGCCTGTTTCTACCTGCCTGATGGCGTGCCGATGCCCTTGGAAGAGGATCCGTCGTTCAAAGACTGGAGCTGGTTTCCGCATGGCGGACGCACGGACTTCCGCCTCACCAAGTGCATGGAAACTCTGACACACCTGCGCGATGAGATGACCATCTTCTCCGGTCTGTCACATCCTGCTGTCCGGCGGGTTCATGGGCACCGGAATGCGGATCAGTTTCTCACCGGAGCGAATACAGGAGCGATGGATGATGAGTATGAAAACAGTATCTCTCTCGATCAGGTGTTTGCAGCTCACGCCGGGGAGCACACACGGCATGCGTCTCTTGTCTTGTCAACAGATGGAGGCACTGGGTCCCCCAGGGGCGCACACACTCTTTCCTTCAACGCCGAGGGTCGGCCCATTCCCGCGGAGCATAAACCCAAGCGTATATTTGATATGCTTTTTGTGAAAAGCGGTCCGGATGCCGCTCGTCGGCTTGCCCTGAGCGAGAGTGCTCTCGATGATCTCATGGAGGATGCGCGTTCGCTTAAGCATTCACTCTCCAAGCATGATCAGGAGACTCTCGCTGAATATCTTCAATCCGTCCGGGAGACGGAGGTAAGGGTGGAAAAAGCTCGGCGCTGGCTCGACGTGGCTCTGCCGGTGGTGAGTGCCGATGGACTCAAGCTCGACGTCACGCCCGAGGATCCGAGGAACTTCCTCCGGACAATGTATGAGCTGATTTTCCTTGCATTCAAGACAGACTCGACCCGGGTAGCTACCTACCAGCTAGGAAGAGAAAACGGAGTAGGAATCAGTGATTACCTAGCTCGTGCGGTGGGCTTCAGAGCCGCTCACAGTCTCTCCCATGAAACCAAGAACCCTGACGGGTACAAGAACTTCGGGGTCTACTGCCGTTTTATCAACGAAGAGCTTGGGAGGTTCGCAGACCGGCTGAAAGCGACCCCTGAGCCAGGAGGAGAGGGTAGCATGCTTGATCATACGGCTGTGTTTTTCGGTTCGGCTTCCAGTGCATTTCACTTGTCCCGGAACTATCCTCTGATCCTGATGGGCGGCCGCAAACTGGGATTCAAGCATGGGCAGTATTTGAAATATGGTCGTGGCAACGAAGAGAATCAGGCAACGGCGGGCATCAGCAGTGATTCCGGCTGGCAGAAGGAAATGAATTATACGGAGTTACCCCTCTCAAACCTATACCTGACGATGCTGCAGAGACTCGGGGTGGAAACCGAGAGCTTTGGCGGAAGTGTCGAGACCATCGCGGAAGTGTAAAGTCAGGTAGCCCGAGGCAGACTTGGATCCGGAAGAGCAGAAACCCATCAATTCACTGAGAAGATATTTTCAGCTCCCTTGCTGTCTCCTATTGGCATGTCTACTGGTCCCGGGTTCATCGGATGCCCGGATCCAACCAGCTGAAGATGCGCCGCAGCCTCTTTCTCCTGCGGAGAGTGCTAAAAGGATTGTGTTGCCCGAAGGCTTCCAGATTGATCTGGTGGCGAGTGAGCCCGTAGTCAAGGAGCCGTCTGGGATCGCCTTTGATGAATATGGCCGGGTTTTCGTGTGTGAGCTCCATGGATATAACATCGAAGGGCACATTGACACGCAGGAGCTTAACAAGACCGGAAAACTTGATAAGACGGTGCGGCGCATCCGGTGGGAGTTCAAGGGGGGGGAGATCGCAGAGGAGGCCGCCAGACAGCAGTTTGGAGTGGTCAAGTTGCTGACTGATACGGATGAGGACGGGATCATGGATAAGGCGGAGGTCTGGGCCGATGACCTCCCGCCATGTTATGGGATTGTCGCTGCGCGCGGAGGGGTCATTGTCGCCTGTGCTCCCCACATCATGTTCTTCGCGGACCGGGATGGCGATGGGAAGCCGGAGGTGCGTGAGACTCTTTACACGGGATTCAAGGTTAATACCATTGAGAGGGGTATCAACAACCCGATCTGGGGACTCGACGACTGGATCTATGTGGGCAGTGGTTCAGGAGGCGGAACGATCACGGGGCCGAAACTCAAGGGACAGTTCGAACTCGGAGGTTCCGACTTCCGGATCAAGGCGGATGGTTCAGCGATAGAGCATGTGAACGGGAGCGTTAGCACGTTTGGCCTTACGATGAACGCTATCGGTGATCGCTTTCCATCCTCCGGGGGGAACCCGGCCCGGTATGCGCTCCCTCTACCACGCCATTATCTTGCCCGCAATCCGCACGTGGCGACCCCGGGCTCAACCCAGGAGGCTGCGGGCTACGGTAACGGTTATCGGATCAGTGATCCGCACCCGTGGCGTGTCAAGCGGGGCAGCGATCCGGCCTGGGTGAAGTTCTACGGACAGCGCGAAACCAACAGCAATTACTTTTCCGGGGGGTGCAGTACAACGTTCTACGGGGGCCGGCTCTTCCCTAAGCAATATCATGGAAATCTGTTTTACTGTGAGCCTTCGCTCAACATCGTGCATCGCTCGGTCCTCACGCGCGATGGCGCCGGCTACCGGGCCCGGCGGGCATCTGATGAGCAGGAGTCCGAATTCCTTGCTTCTACCGACCAATGGTTCCGACCAATGAATCTGCGGGTCGGTCCGGATGGAGCACTTTATATCGTCGATATGTACCGTGAAATCATCGAGGACTATTCGGCGGTTCCCCGGTTTCTCCAGCAGCAGTATGGGTTGAACAAGGGTAAGGAATACGGGCGGGTCTGGAGACTTAGGCCCAAGGGAAAAGCATTGGCTCTGAAGGAGAATTTAGGCAAGGCCACTGTCAAGGAGCTGGCACAGGCTCTTGCGGATGATAATCCATGGCGTCGGTCCACGGCACAGAGAGTTCTTCTTGAACGAAATGGTCGTGGTGCACGTGATCTCCTTGCGAGATTGATCCAGACCGAGGGTGTTGCTCCTTCAGGTGTTATCCGTGCCCTGCAAACCCTGAAATCATTGAAATTCTTGGAGTCCTCAGACGTCATGGTGGCCCTCAATCATGAGAACTATGGAGTTAGAGTGCATGGCTTGCGGCTGGCTGAACAGTGGCTGGATTCGGACGAAACCCTTCGTTCTCGATTAATCACGATGAGCCAGGACCCGGATCCCCGGGTCCGTCTGCAACTCGCTATGACACTTGGTGAATCCAAGGATACGTGGTCGGTCGAGCCCTTGAGGGACCTGGCCGAAAGACATGGAGGCGATCGCTGGATGGCTACGGCCCTCCTCAGTTCTGCAAACAATCGGAACGGGGGGCGTCTGCTTCTCGCTCTTCTTGGTAGCATTGAGCTGGGCTCGGGAGCCCGGGCCTTGGTCGAGCCACTGGCAAAAACGGTTGGCGGACGAAGGGACGGGGAGCAAATGGCGGCCGCCCTGCGGTTGGTGTCATCGCTGGGTGCCGACCTCCAGAAAGCATGCTTGACTGGTTTTGCAGGGAGCGTTTCACGTCGTAGAGTGCCAGTCCCAGAGTCCGTCGATGGCTGGGTCGTCCTGACCCGCTTTCTCAGTAGCAGTGATGCTCAGGTCAGGGAGCTGGCAGCCAAGCTTTCAGCGGAACTTCCGGTTGCGGAAGGCGACCGTCTGGCAGAACTGTTTGAGGCGGCAGCAGAGACTGCCTTGGAACCAGATGGTGCGCTGGGAAAACGAAGCCAGTCCCTTCAGATTCTTGCCAGTGCGCCTTTTGAGGTCCTGTTACCAGTGGCCTCCAAGCTGCTGGATTCAAGACAGTCGCCGTCCATTCAGGTTGCAGCGATAGCAGCCCTTGGCATATCGGGCGACCAACGCGCCGCAGAGGTCCTCCTCAAGGGTTGGCCAGGGTTTTCGCCAGCATCCCGCAGTGTGGTCCTTCAGACGATCTTTTCGCGCAGGAATCGGCTTCCTGCATTAATTGGGGCAATCGAAAAGGGGGTGGTTCACCCTGGCGATATCTCCGGAGTGCAGAGGGAGCAATTGAAGGCCATTCCGGACGTCAATCTGGCAGCGCGCGCAGGCAAGTTGTTCAAGGAGTCCTCCACGGAAGCCGAACTTACGGGCCGCATTGCACGCTATCTTGGAGCACTCGGCAACAGCACGGATTCTGCAAAGGGGAAGGTCGTCTATCAGAAGAACTGCATCGTATGCCACAAAATCGGGGACGAGGGCAACGAAGTCGGTCCCTCACTTGGGAGTATCACCGGCAAGCCGGATGAATCTGTTCTCATGGATATCCTTGATCCAAACGGGAAAATTGAGCCGGAATATAAACTCTATCTTATCTCAGCAAAGGGAGGGAAGGTTCATGCAGGGGTGCTGGCTTCCGAGTCGCCCACCAGTGTCATCCTCAAGCGCGTCGACGGGGGGACCGATGTCATTCTTCGCAAGGACATCATAAAGATGACTGCTTCCGAGATGTCCCTCATGCCAGCTAATCTTCATGCGCAGATGAGTCCGCAAGATGTCGCCGACTTGATCGCATTCCTGCGGATGACGTTCGCGGGGAACCCGAAAAGTCAGTGAGTTTTTCACCAGAGTGCCGGTTGCCTTGCCTGCTCATCGTAAGATGAGCGGAGAGGGCGAGAAGTCGGGAGGAGCTCATTTTGGGCGCTACTATTGGCTAGATATGTGGTTCCATCTGGCATGAAAGCACTCTGTCTCGGGCTTGCATACGCCTTTCTTTCTCTTCCGGTTCAAGCTGATCGTTTCAAGGAATGGGACCGGAACAAGGATGGGAAGCTCCAGAAGGAAGAGCTGCCACCGAATGCGCGAAGAAATTTCGAGAGGGTTGACACCGACCAGAACGGGGTCATTTCCCTTGCCGAGCATAAGGCATTCCTTAATCGGCGTAGTGGGGGAGGGCAGAGACAACAGGCTCATCTGGATTATCAAACGGTCCTTAATCAGGATTATGCCGGTTCCGGGAACCAGCGCCAGATGCTCGACTTGTTCCTTCCCCGGGAGAAATCCGAAAAGCTCAGGCCGCTTCTGGTCTATATCCACGGCGGGGGCTGGAGAGGTGGAAGCAAGGAGGGGGCATTCAGGCGTTTGCAGCCATTACTTGAGGGATCAGGCTTTGCAGGGGCGGCCATCAATTACCGGTTGACTAATGAAGCGAGCTGGCCAGCTCAGATCCACGATTGCAAGGCGGCAATCCGGTGGTTGAAAGCTCATGCCGGGAAGTATGGGTATGATCCTGAGCGAATTGCGGTCTGGGGAACGAGTGCGGGAGGTCACCTCGTATCCATGCTTGGAGTCACGGGTGATGTTCTGGAGTTAGAAGGAAAACTGGGTAAGCACCTTGATGAAAATTCCAGCATCACATGTGTGGTGAACTATTTTGGTCCATCCAATCTCCTCACCATGGACGATTACCCCAGTAATATCAAACACAGTGCTGCAGATTCGCCGGAGGGCAAGTTGGTGGGGGGTGCCTTACGGGAGCGGAAGGAGGTTGCCATGAATGCGTCTCCTGTCACTCATGTGACCTCCCAGGATGCTCCCATGCTCCTCGCTCATGGCACCAAGGACATGCTGGTGCCTTATCAGCAATCGGTGGAACTCAGCAAGGGTCTGGAACAGCACGAGGTGGATTACATCTTCCTAACCATGAAGGAGGCGGGCCACGGCTTTCGAAGTATGGAACTGACAGAGAAGGTCCGGGAATTCCTGGCGGATCACCTCATGGGGCAGTCAAGCAAGCTTGCCAGTGGGACAATTCCCCTGGGTCGATAGGGGCCGTCAGGAACCGGGGTGCCTAGAGACTCTGGAGAAGGGAGTCGATCATGGACTGAGCCTGAAGGGCGTAGCTTCCTCCGAAGAGGATTGAGTGGTTGAGAATATGATAGAGATTATAGAGCTCCGTCCGCAGTTCGTGCCCCGGAGGCAGGGGCCAGGCTTCCTGGTAGGCCCGGTAGAATGACGAGTTGAATCCTCCGAAGAGCTGCGTCATGGCGAGGTCCGCTTCCCGGTCCCCATAGTAGACGGCCGGGTCAAAGATCACGGGAACTCCATTCGTCAGGGCGCCTGAGTTTCCTCCCCAGAGATCGCCGTGGAGCAAGGAAGGGGGAGGGGGCTCTTCAAAGAAGCAGTCGAGATTGTCGAGGAGAGTGTCGGCACCACGAAAAGAGAATCCGCATTCCCCGGCTAGCCGGATCATGTGGCCGAGTCGAGACTCTCTCAGAAAATCCACCCATGAACTAGAAGGGGTATTGGGCTGACTGGTAGTGCCAATGTAGTTTGTCCGGGGCCAACCGAAGTGGTCAGTGGTCGCGCGGTGAAGATCGGCGAGTTGTCGTCCGAGTATCTCTTGGGCCTGGGAGCTCGAGTCCGCCAGAGTAAGGAACTCGAGAACCAGATAGGATCTGTCGCGTGTAACTCCGGAGCAGATTGGCCGCGGAACTTTCACCGTGGCTGTGTCATGGAGGGCCGCCAGTCCCAGATGCTCCAGCTCGAACATGTCGATTCTGGAAGGGCTATTGCTCTTAATGAAGTAATTTCCGAGCCGGAAGGTCTCGTTAATGCATCCTCCTCCAATTGCCTGGGGAGTCCCGGTAGGTTCCTCCCCGGTCTCTCTGGTGATGGTCTCGCGGATAACATCGAGATCCGTCATTTCAGGAGAGTTGCTTCTCGATATAAGCAAGGAGACCCTGACATCCGTCCTCGATGAGGTCGGCCACCAGTTCAAAACCCGAAGGTCCGCCGTAATATGGATCCGGGACTTCATTTGCTTCGTGATCCTCACAAAAACCAGTAAAGGGGTGAACCTTGGCCCGGGACTCTGCATCCGGTGCTGCCGCGAGGACTTCCCGCCGGTTGAAGTCATCCATGGTGAGAATCAGGTCAAAATCCTTGAAGTCATCCGTGGAAATTTTTCGAGCCGCGCCGCACACTGGGATTTTCCGTCGCTCCAACGTGGCGCGCATTCGTTTATCGGGAGCCTTCCCAGTATGGGCATCGATGGTGCCGGCGGAGTCGCAGGTGATTTGATTCTTCATCTTGGATTCCTCCAAGAGGTGCCGAAAGACGTTTTCTCCCGCTGGAGAGCGGCAGATGTTCCCCCAGCAGACAAAAAGAACGCTGAATTTATGGGGGTTCGGCATGAGGACAGCATGGGAGAGGAGCAAGAAACTGGCAAGCGGCCATCGCGACCTCTTGGTCTTGAGAGAGCTCGAGGTCGGGGTTTGGTGTAATTCTTGCGTAAGTTAGCAACTTTTTGTTCGTCATTGAGTTAGATTCCGAGCATCTAAGAGACATGAAGACGAGTATATTGATCGGGGTAGGAGCTCTCCTATTTGGGGGAGTAGGGGGATATCTGGTTGGTAATGGGAGCGATGAGGCGACTCCTGAACAAAATGAAAGAGTTGATATTCGCTCCAAGAAGTCCTCCACCAACCGGGGATCAGTTGCCACTGTCGCTGCCGGCAATGCTATCCCTCGTGCGACCAGGTCATCTGAGGGCCTGCGTGAAATTTTGTCCGAGCCGGGACAGACAAGCAGGATCATGAGCTTACTCGAGTATTATTCAGATCTCGATCCTAGTGAGTTTGAGGGTGAAGTTCAGAAGTTGCAGGGCTTGCCGATGTCCCAGCGGATGCTGGCGATGAACCTTCTTTTCTCCCGTTGGGCTGAGAATGACCCCAAGGGATCCTGGGAGCGCAGTCAGCAGATGGGCTTCCCAGAGATGTTCATGGCTCGGGCTGGTGCGGTGTCCGGGTGGGCAGCGTCCAACCCGGAAGCGTTAGCGCAGGAATACTCCAACGACCCAAATGAATTTGGCATGGGTCCCGGCGGCAGGGGAAAGGGTGATACCGCGGCGATGATTGCCGGGGAGTGGGCCAAGCAGAACCCTGAAGCAGCGCTGAAGTGGGCGCAAACCCTTGATGATGGGGAGGCTGCAGATGCTATTGGAGGAATTTTCAATGAGCTGTCACAGAAGGACCCTCAGGAAGCGCTGAGAATGGCCGCAACTCTGGACGACAATGCCAGAGGTGATGCGTATGAATCAATTGCAGCGTCGTGGGCTATTAGTGATTACGCAGCCGCAGATCAGTGGATCAACAGCTTGGGTGAAGGTCAGTCAAAGGCCCGCTATGCGGCCATTGAATCTCTGGCGAACGCCAGTCCTTCTCAGGCGGCTCGGGAAACCGCGAAACTTCCAGCTAGCGAGGAGCGAGATGAACTCGTAGCCGAAGTGAGCAGGGAGTGGGCACGTCAGGATGCTCCCTCGGCCTTTGAATGGTTGACTGAGTCGGGGAGTGAAGGTGCGGTGGAAGAGGGTATTGGCCGTGTGGTCGGAGCCCTTGCACAAGAGGACCCCGAGCGAGTTCTTGACTATATTGATTCGCAGGATGCCGGTGAGATAAGGGACAATGCAGTGCAGGGATATGTTTTCGGTAATCGTGACGCTCCCCCGGCGGAGACAATCAGATTAGCGGAGACCATCTCAGGTGAAGATGACCGGCAGCGAGCTGTGACGAGGGTTGCTTATGAGTGGGCGCGGGAGGATCCTGAGGCGACTCTTCAGTATCTTGAGACCACAGATGCCATTGGTGAGGATTCACGCGAGAGAATCGCAGAAAGGGCCGAGAGGGCTGCAGCTGGAGAAGATGTGGGCCGTGGGTTCCGTGGTCCTCCGGGACGGAGATAGAGAATTCAGGCGATGATACTGGATGGCGTTCGCCCAGAGTATCCTTCAGCTTTCCACCCCTGCCGACAGACATGATCAGTAGCAGCGACCTTTCCGAGGAGCAAAAAGCGGCAATGAGGCAATGGGCTGAGGAGGGCGCAGACCTTTCTGATATCCAGAAGCGCTTGAGGGGTGAGCTTGACTTGAACGTGACGTATATGGACACCCGCCTGTTGGTTTTGGACTTAGGTATCGAGATCAAGGTGGAGGACACGGAGGAAGCTGAGTCTCCGAGTGAGGAGCAAGAGTCGGTGAAGCAGGGGGACAAGGCCTTGGAAGCTGCTCCAGAAGAGCTTCGTGGGGATCCCCTCCTAGATGGGCTCTCAGCAGACTCTGTTGAGGTTACAACTGATGAGATTACTCGTCCGGGTGCAATGGTCAGTGGGAGTGTTACTTTTAGCGATGGCGTGAAGGCGATTTGGCTGATCGATGAGTATGGCAGGCCGGGGCTTGAACCGGAGACACCAGGGTATCAGCCGAGCGAGTCAGATCTCAGTGAATTTGAGAAGCACCTAAGAGCTTTGCTCCAAGGCTAAGAAGGCTGGATCGAATCCCTGCTGAAGTGTCTTTCCACAGGTTCGGGTTAAGCTTGGAGAGGAATAAAGATAGGCTCAGTTCGTTCCTTCGCTTAGGGCTGATTATCGGATTTTCTGGAGTCTGACGCTCTCGGGAGGATTTTCGCCCTTGTGGATATTAGCTGTAGATTTCCCCGCCCGTTTCCACGAACTCCTTAGACTTCTCCCGCATTCCCTCCTCAACTGCGGATTCTGGTGTGATCCCATGTTCTTCCGCATACTTTCTGACATCTTCCGTGATTTTCATGGAGCAGAATGTGGGCCCACACATCGAGCAGAAATGAGCGGTCTTAGCCCCGTCCTGAGGAAGAGTTTCATCATGGAATGAGCGGGCCTTATCAGGATCAAGGGAGAGGTTGAACTGGTCGTTCCAGCGGAATTCGAACCGCGCCTTTGAGAGGGCGTTATCGCGTTCCTGGGCTGCAGGGTGTCCCTTGGCCAGATCTGCAGCGTGGGCAGCAATCTTGTAAGTGATGACACCTTCGCGAACATCTTCGCGATTTGGGAGTCCCAGATGCTCTTTTGGAGTAACATAACAAAGCATTGCGCAGCCATACCAACCGATCATCGCCGCTCCTATTCCACTGGTAAGGTGATCGTATCCTGGCGCTACGTCGGTGGTCAACGGGCCGAGGGTGTAGAATGGAGCGCCATGGCACCATTCAATCTGCTTTTGCATATTCTCCTGAATCAGGTGCATGGGAACGTGACCAGGTCCTTCATTCATGACCTGACAGCCCTTTTCCCAGGCACGGGTAGTGAGTTCTCCTTGGACCTCCAGTTCAGCCAGCTGGGCGTAGTCATTGGCATCTGCAATCGATCCTGGGCGAAGTCCATCTCCGATCGAAAAGCTGACGTCGTAGGCGGCACAAATATCACAGATATCGTCCCAATGGGTGTAGAGAAAATTCTCCTTGTGGTGATGCAGGCACCACTTGGCCATAATAGACCCCCCTCTCGAGACGATGCCAGTCATGCGGCGGGCGGTGTGTGGAACGAAACGGAGCAGCACACCGGCATGAATGGTAAAGTAGTCGACTCCTTGTTCTGCCTGCTCGATGAGAGTGTCTCGGAAAAGTTCCCAAGTCAGATCCTCGATCCGGCCGTTGGTCTTTTCAAGAGCCTGATAGATCGGGACAGTTCCGATCGGAACGGGGGAGTTTCGGATAATCCATTCCCGGGTGGCATGGATATTCTTGCCTGTCGAAAGATCCATAACGGTGTCAGCGCCCCACTTGGTGGACCATTTCATTTTTTCCACTTCCTCATCGATCGTCGATGCCACTGCAGAATTCCCAATATTGGCATTGATCTTCACAAGAAAGTTTCTGCCTATAATCATAGGCTCATTCTCTGGATGATTGATGTTACAGGGAATGATGGCCCGCCCCGCAGCGACTTCATCGCGGACGAACTCAGGTGTGATCATCTCGGGTAGCTCCGCTCCCCAGTTCTGGCCGGGGTGCTGATGGCTGAGACTGTTTCTTGGCACCTGCTTCAAAGGGTCAATCTCGGACGGGCGTGGCATGTTGTAACCGTCGGGCGTGGTGTTCATCCCATCTGGCACACCTGGGTAGGTGTCGTGCGAGGCCTCATAGGCGGCTACTCTACCGAGGTTTTCCCGTATGGCGATGAATTCCATCTCCGGCGTGATGATGCCCTGGCGTGCATACCAGAGCTGAGTGACCGGATGATCGACCCCGCGGAGAGGCTTCCGCTTCAGTCCGGGGTATTCCTTCAGTTTGTTTCTGGCTTTCTTGTTTTCGTTGAATTTGCGGGCATGCTCGTCAGAGATATACCCGTTATCTTCCGGGCGGTTGCTGCGCCCCTCATATTCCTCAACGTCACCACGTGCTCTGATCCACTCCTGCCGGAGACAAGGAAGGCCCTCGGTCACCTCGCCATTGAAGGCGGGGTCTCCCCATGGCCCTGAGCAGTCATAGACACGTATGGGCTCATTTTTCTCGATCCGACCGTTTGGGTGGTTGGTCTCTTCCAAGTTGATCTCCCGAAGGGGGACTTTTAGCTCGGGGTGGATTGTCCCCCTGACGTATATGCGCTGCGATGCTGGGAAGAGGCTCTCTCCCGGGTTGTTCGTTCCGTTCTCTTCAGGGCTGATCATAACCGTATTGCTGTAAAATAAGAATCGCCACGCGGATCACGTGACGATGAGAGTCGTTTCAGGACTGAACAGACTCCCTTCGTCGGGATAACCCGCATCAGGTTCGGAGGGTGTATTCCACGCGTTGGAAACTCTCAGCCCTGCGTTCGTAGGGCTCCCCTGTCTGCCCTTAGTGTCCCGTTGATTCCTATCGGTGTCAAGGGGCAGCGTCAATAGATGCCCAGTGAGCCTTCTAATTGCAGATGGATTTCATTGCCTGAGCCCTGAAGCTGAATCGACAGTAAATTCCAGCTTATTTGCTGACGATGGGGTAGACTGGTGGGCTGCCGTTTGCGGTGTCTCCGAGAGCTACGATTCCGGGGATACCCGGTCCGCTGATGGCCACGTCATACCATTCGCCGCCGCCCTGCTCGCCAAACACATTGTCGAACGGGAAGATGCCGGGAACGTTAATGGTGAAGGCCTGCGTGCGCTCGGCGCAGCAGTTTGGGTCATCCGCAATCACGGTTCCGTCCACAGTGTCCATCACGAAGTAGTTCGTGCCATCAGACTGCAGGTGGATGGTATATTCACCTGGATCGTAACCACTCATGTCGAGGTAGCCGTTGATCCGCACGGTGAAGTTGTCACCACCACCGTCAACAAACGGGCTGTTGCGGGTGGAGAATTTTCCGCCATCACCGTGACTTGCCCATGGAGCAATTGCAGTCACCGAAGAGTTCGGCGTTGGATCGCCGGACACGTGCACGTTGTAGTTGTGGACGCTCTGATCGTTGCGAATTACGCCGCCGTTATACTTGTTCTCCTGGTAATCAACTC
>Ga0160423_10000375_pt1 | contig 35922 bp, 37 predicted proteins | sample CRUFie14St8metaG_FD_108191 | JGI IMG/M metagenome (GOLD analysis project Ga0160423, IMG submission 108191) | Marine microbial communities from the Costa Rica Dome - CRUD Field 142mm St8 metaG | ecosystem: Environmental > Aquatic > Marine > Oceanic > Photic zone | place: Costa Rica: the Eastern...
ACTTTTCGCGGTCGAAAGCTATTTTTATTCAAGGTTAGCTCCATAGCATCGGATAATTCTGGGCTAGAATACTCTTTTGCCTCATTGCAATCCGTGCAAATTAGAAAATAGCACTCGTTTTGTTTTCGGGGATGGGAACAACCAATGTAAGCATTTATGCTGTCCAACTTGTGCACGAGACCTGTCTCCAGAAGAAAGTCTAGTGCACGATATACCGTTGGCGGCTGCGCGGACCATGCTTTTCCCTCTAACTTTTTGAGTATGTCGTAGGCTTTTGCCGGGACGTGACTTATCCAAATTAACCTCAAGACTTCTCTTCTAAGCTCCGTAAAACGCAGGCCCTTTTCTCGACAGATTGACTCCGCTTCGTGCATCGCGCTCTCGATACAAACCTGATGATCTTCGCAATGGAGCATTGAAGCCTCCTACAGAAAATAGGATTATTTATTGCATTATAGCTAAATGTTATAATATAACAATTTTTTTAGAAATGTTTCATTCCAATAGTTGTCAATTACTTGGGGAGAAAGTCAAGTGTTGTCTTTAATCAAACGTGTATTTGCCCTGTCCAGCGCTTTGTTCGTCCTTAATGTCCCTGCGATCGCAAACGAAACAAAAGGTGTCGTCGTCACAATTAAACCGCTCCATTCTCTGGTAAGCGGCGTCATTGGAGACACCGGTAAAGCCGAGCTGTTAGTCAAGGGCTACGCATCACCTCACGGGTTTCAGCTAAAACCGTCACAGGTCAGGTCACTACAAGAGGCGACCATTGTATTTTCGATCCATGAAGCGTTAGAGACATTTCTGCAACGAGCTATTTCTAACATCCCGGGTGGCGTGACCCAAAGCACAGTAGTTGAATCTGCGAGAATGAAATTACTTCCTGTCAGAGAGGGCGGGGCTTGGGAAGGGCATGATCACGGGCATCACGAAGAGAAGCACGAGAAACATGCTAAGAACAAAGGCCACGACGATCATAAAGGCCACGACAATCACGACGACGGTGACGTGCATGTTTGGCTCACACCCAAAAACGCCACAAAAATTATAAAGGCAGTAACAAGGGATTTAAGCAAGGTATTTCCACAAAACCGAAATGTATATAAGGCAAACGCACGTAATTATATTAAAAAATTAGAAAAATTAGATTCGGAGATAAAAACACGATTAAAGGATATCAAAACAAAGCCGTATATTTATTTCCACGACGCTTTTCAATATTTTGAAACGACCTATGGCTTAAATGGTGTGGGAACAATCAGTGTAGAACCGGATGAGTCTCCATCGCCAAAAAGGCTTTCAGAGATAAGAAAAAAGATTGCAGAAACCAACGCTTCATGCGTCTTCAAGGAGCCCCAGTTTTCGGACAGAGTGATAAATGCTGTTGTTAATCAAACCTCAGCACAAGTCGGAACTTTGGACCCTCTGGGCGCGGAAATTGATAGCGGGCCCGATATGTATTTTACGTTATTGAGCAACATAGCAAATAGCCTTCATTCTTGCCTTTCAAAATAAAGGACAGACTTCACGGGCATAAGCTTATTCTTGACTGAGTGACCTTCGTCACAAAACAACTTAGGTCGCGTAGTCGGGTTCCTCTTTATCAAGGATACGTCTGACTTCCATAAAGTGCCTCGAAGACTGGTCGTCTCTGTCTCCTTGCATTTGCGCATGAGTGTACGCAGCGACCTCTTGGGGGACCCTTTTGAGGGAGCGGCCTGAGGACATAGCCGTAATCTGAGCCATGCAAGCCTTCTCTAAATAATATAAATCATTATAGGCATGAGCGACAGACGGCCCGACAACGATTACACCATGGTTAGCAAGAAATAGAATGCGCTTTTCACCCAAAGCTCTAGCAAGTCTGTCTCCCTCATCTTCATCGAGAGCTAGACCACCAAAATCATCCATGTAAGCAATTTGACCAAAAAATTTTAACGCTGATTGAACAACAGGTTCCAAACGCCCACCCTCAATCATAGTTAGCGCTGTCGCGTATCGCATATGCGTATGCAGGATACATTTAGCCTGCGGGCAGGCTATGTGAATTCTTGAATGAATAAAAAAAGCTGTTCTTTCAGGTGGTTCGGAATCATTAATGGGCTTACCGCTTTCGTCTACCTCGACTAACTCACTGGCACGCAGTTGAGACCAATGCGTTCTATTGGGGTTTAGCAGAAAACGAAAGGGCTTGTCTGAAACCATTAAACTGAAGTGGTTATCTACCCCCTCGTGTAAGTCGAGCCTAGCGGCCATTCTAAACGCAGCAGCCAGATTAATCTTGTTTTCCCATTCAACATTCATCGTATGTTTTCTCGGAACTATCTGTGTTTGCGTTGCCTAATTTCAAAAAATGGAGTTCTATTTTAGAAACTTTAATCTACTTTGAGGCATAGAAACTCACTTATCCAATACAGTTGATAAAAGTTTCCTTAACGATCGCAGCTCATCTACAATCGACCTTAAAGTAGCCTTCTCTTGAGAGCTAGTGGTACTATTTTGCGGTTGCTTTTGCTCATAAGATTCATTAGTTGCAACAAACCCTAATTGATCGGTATTTTTTTGAGCACCCTCTTTTAGCAGCCTCTGGACACCTTTAATTGTATAACCGTCATTATATAAAAGTTGCCTTATTTGACGAAGTAAAGAAACGTCCTCCGGTCTATAGTATCTCCGCCCACCGCCGCGCTTTAAAGGTTTAATTTGCGGAAATTTTGTCTCCCAAAACCTCAAAACATGAGGAGGAACCTCGAGAGCGTTGGAGACTTCCGAGATTGTTCGAAAGGCCCCAGGTGACTTACCACCACGCCGCGAAACTGTCACGTTATCGGTTCCAAACGCCATTAAAACTCCCAGTACTATCTATTTACTTATCTTGAGGGGAATTGACTCTACTTTTAAGCACGTGTGAAGGCTTGAAAATAACTACCCGACGAGGAGTAATTGGCACCTCCTCTCCTGTTTTTGGGTTCCTGCCAATACGCTCTGACTTATTCCTAATGATAAAACTGCCAAATGATGAAATTTTAACTGACTCTCCTCGAACCAAAGCAGTCGACATCTCTCCAAGCACGGCCTCCACTAATTCAGCAGACTCGTTTCGCGATAGGCCAACCTCTTCATAAACAGCTTCCGTTAATTCCGCTCTAGTTAGCGTGTCCTCTGCCATATCTACCCCACCTTTTCACTAAATTAAAGTAACGTCTTAGGATTATTCCGTCAAATACTGATTAATATCGATTAATTTAATTTGGCCCAAATATATTTTAACATATTATTCTGGGTATCCCATTCTCACGAGCCCAGCACCCCATGCTAATCCACCGCCTATGGCTTCAAAGAGCACTAGGTCTCCATCCACTATTCTGCCGTCTGACACTCCTTCTGTGAGTGCCAAAGGAACTGATGCTGCCGACGTATTAGCATGGTGGTCAATGGAACAGATGACTTTATCCATAGGCATATTGAGTTTTTTAGCCATGCTTTCAATAATTCTTTTATTGGCCTGATGAGGAACGAGCCAATCGATGTCATTACTCGATAGATTGTTTGCTACTAGGGCTTCGTTTATAACGGAACCTAATTTCGATACAGCGTGCCTAAAAACTTCCTTCCCCGACATCCTCACGTAGCCAGCTTTTGAATTCATTGATGGACCACCATCTACGTAAAGTATATCCCTGTAACGGCCGTCGGAGTGCAGGTGTGTTGATAAAACACCGTACTGTTTCGCGGATGGTTCAATTTCATGAGAATCTAGAATAATAGCTCCAGCTCCGTCACCAAACAGAACACAAGTTCCTCTATCAGTCCAATCAAGCAGCCGAGTAAAAGTCTCGGCGCCTATAACTAGAGCTTTACGTGACTGCCCTGCCCGCAACAGATTATCTGCAACAGACATGGCATAAACAAAACCGGCGCAAACGGCTTGAATATCAAAGGCAGCTCCACTCGTTATCCCAAGGTCCGCCTGCACTTTTGTAGCTGTTGCCGGAAACGTCCGGTCCGGTGTTGTGGTGGCAACAAGTATTAGGTCGATGTCGTTAGCTGCTATATTTGCTTTAGTAAGCGCTCGATCCGCGGCTTTAACTGCAAGATCAGAGGTTAGCTCACCATCTGCAACCACGTGTCGCTTTTCTATACCCGTCCTCTGCTTAATCCAATCATCTGATGTATCAACAAGTTTGGCTAACTCGTTGTTATCAACAACACGGTCAGGCAGATAAGCTCCACAACCTGCCAAAATGGACCTAGTAGCCATTACGCATCACCCGTGCCACGCAACTTCTCTGATGCCTCCCCTTCCGCATGTAAAATGCGCAATTCATCCTTTACTTTATCTAGAAAACCGTATTTGGACATATCTGCTGCCACTCCTATAGCGTTAGCGAAACCAAAAGAGTCGGTGCTACCATGACTTTTAACCGCTATTCCGTTAAGGCCTAAAAAAACAGCACCATTATATTTTCTTGGATCCATTCGTTCTCTCACCTGATTGATCGCTTTTTTTGACAATACGTAACCAATCTTTGAGTAAATACTTGACCCAAATGCCTCTTTTAGAAAAAACGTGAACATCCTAGAGGTACCTTCCGCTGCCTTCAAAGCTATGTTCCCGGAAAACCCGTCGGTGACGATTACATCTACCGTTCCTGCTGTTATATCATCGCCCTCAACAAAACCTATAAACTCCATAGGCAGGTCTATTTCCCTTAGAATAGCGGAGGCCTCTCTTAATTCTTCGTGCCCCTTCTGTTCTTCCGACCCAACGTTTAACAAACCAACCGTTGGGCGTTTTAGATTCAAAACAAGTCTGGCAAATATTTGGCCCATAACAGCAAACTGCACCAAATTACCTGAGTCGCATTCAATGTTAGCACCTAGGTCTAGCATGCAACTCTCACCTTTCAATGTTGGAAAAAAGCTGGCAATTGCTGGCCGATCAATGCCGGGGCACATCCTTAATCCTAGCTTGGACATAACCATCAAAGCTCCTGTATTACCAGCCGAAACAACTCCGTGAGCTTCTTTATTTGCTACTAAGTCAATCGCAAGTCGCATACTAGAGTCTTTTCCACTCCTGAGAGCTACTGAAGGCTTTTCCGAATCTTCCACCTTTTTATCTGTATGTATTACCGAGCAATTTGAACTTTTTAGGTATTTACTTTCCCCAATTAGCGGTTCTAAAAGCTGTTCATTTCCTACTAGTTTAAAAATGAGATCAGGCATCCTCTCAACAGCTATATCTGCACCTCGGACCACCATCGCAGGTGCGTTATCACCTCCCATAGCATCGAGGGCTATTATCGTTTCTGGAACCATATCTTTTTGAAACCAATCAGATTAAAGAAGCTGTTCGGCGTCGATTATAGTCAGATAAATCAGTAACCGTAACCCATTTAAAAAGAAATAAAATACGATAATCAAAAATTTAATAAAAAGCCTCGCTAACAGCGAGTTTTAGCATCCATCTTTTCATTTAGAAGTGAAGCTAGATTAGAAAAAGGTCCATCTTGCGCCTTTATGGAACGGTCGCTTATTTCTTCGCGGCATTCGATATTCTGGAAATCATGACAGATATCATCTAGCAATAAGGAGAGATTTTGTAGAGAAATTTCGCCCAAATCTATTGTATCATTTGTATAAAATTCGGTTACATTATCTTCTTTATTTGCAAGATCTTCTAATCGATTTGCAGGAACGTTCAACTGGATAATTTCCTGAAATCCATCGTCGACAACAAAATCCGCCGATTCATTTGAATTCTTGGCGGCCTTACAAATTTCGGCATTTATTTTTCCGTCAACAAGAAACAGGCTCTCACCTTTTTGAGAAATATGTATTTTAACTTCTAAATAATCTAAGGCTTTGAGGCCGAGTCGCGCAGCTATTAACTCCCTCTGGTTCTTGCTCGCTTTTAGAAAAAAGTATTCTTTTGAGCTTTGATAACTGCTTTTTGGCTTCCAAAGAAATGGCATTTCGCTTTTGTGCTGCTTCATACTAGAACCGTAAGAGATATTTCTAAATTGTCTGAGTAAAACTAAAATTTGCGTGGAGAATTTCTTCGTTTGGTATTAGCGCTAAATTTTCTATTGTTCCTTTTGAGTAATTTATTAGTCTTTTAATTTGGTGCAAATGGGGTCCGTCACCGCGATAAATATTCCGAATAATAGTAGCTTCAATATCGCTATATTCAGCGCTGAACGCCTTATCGTAAGCTTCTATTCGACCTAATAACGCTTTGCCCATATCCTTAACACGTTTACCTACAGAAAGATCTCCTACTCCCATCTCACGCAAGGATTGATCCATATCAACGAACATTGTGTCAAATAAAGATTGAGAAAAATCGGCAGCTATATGTTCTTCATTTTTTAAACGAGAAAAAATAAAGAACATATGTAAACTTAATACATCAAACCTGCCATCGATATTATCGGGAATTAATAATTCCGTATAAAAAATGGGTTTTCTAGATTGGTCAACAACAATACTGTAAACCTTGTCCACATTACTTAATTTTTTATCACTTTTAAAAAAACTAAACATCTCTATTCCATAATAGAAAATTTTTTCGTTATTATAGGCACTTATATTTTTAGAGTCTTTCTTCAACTAGTTCTAAAAAGTTGCTAAACTTTAGGTCTTTTAAACAGTCTATGTAAAATCGTTTGGGTTAGAAAATGCAATTTTGGATAAAGATATTCCCCACTATCTCGGTGTTTGCAAGCCTTTTGGCTAGCTGCGCACAGCCAATAGAGGCTCACGGAAATCGGATTACTTTAAAAACATTCAATGCCATAAAGCCCGGAAAAACAACCGAACAACAAGTCCTTGAACAACTAGGCAAGCCTGTCATAACACAAGAGTACGGGCCTAAAAGCTGGATCTACGTAGGAAGCAAAAGCCAAAAAACTGTTCTCTCGGGACAAAAACTTCTGGATCGAACCGTCGTAAGAGTTTCTTTTAACAAAAAAGGCATAGCAACCTCAGTCGATATCATACCGCATAACAAAGAGTTAAAGCCAAAGATTGCATCTCGTAAAACTCCAACAGCTGGTCAAGAAATCACGGTTTTTCAACAATTGATCGGAAACTTTGGTCGATTTGAGAGCAAAAACGACCAAGGTTTCTAATCTTAGTTCCGTAATCTCTTTCGGCTAAAATAAGCCTAAGCTGCCAATGCCGCCAAGAGCAGTATAGCAACAATATTAATAATTTTAATCATGGGATTAACTGCAGGGCCAGCTGTATCCTTATATGGATCGCCCACTGTATCCCCCGTTACAGCTGCCTTATGGGCATCTGAACCTTTTCCCCCATGATTCCCGTCCTCAATATATTTTTTTGCATTATCCCAGGCGCCTCCACCTGCAGTCATGGAAATGGCTACAAAAATACCTGTCACTATCGTTCCAAGTAGCATGGCGCCTATTGAGGTAAATGCAGCAGCTTGACCACCGATCCACATTATAACGAAATACATCACAATTGGGGCCAAAACAGGGAGCAACGACGGAACGACCATTTCCTTTATTGCGGCTTTTGTTAAAAGGTCTACAGCTCTTCCATACTCAGGTTTTTCCGTTCCTTCCATTATGCCTGGTTTTTCTCGGAATTGCCGTCTAACTTCTTCTACGACCGAGCCAGCAGCTCTACCAACCGCTTGCATTCCCATTGAACCGAATAAATATGGAAGCATACCTCCAATAAACAAACCTACCACTACGTAGGGATCTTGTAAGGCAAATTTAACATCTAAGTTCGGAAAGTAGTATTTAAGATCCTCCGTATAAGCTGCAAAAAGAACAAGTGCTGCCAGGCCAGCCGACCCGATAGCATAGCCTTTAGTCACAGCCTTTGTGGTATTACCGACGGCGTCTAAAGCATCAGTAGTTGTTCTTACTTCTTCGGGTAAATCCGACATTTCAGCAATGCCGCCAGCGTTATCTGTTACGGGGCCGTAAGCGTCTAGTGCAACTACCATCCCAGCAAGAGCTAACATTGTAGTGGCAGCGATCCCTACTCCAAATATGCCGCCCCAAATAAATGATGCCAATATTCCAGCAGAAATTATAATTGCAGGAATAGCACAGGCTTCCATAGATATAGCTAATCCCTGTATCACGTTCGTTCCATCACCAGTTTCTGATGACTTAGCAACTGTTCTTACTGGCCGGTACTCTGTGGATGTATAATATTCGGTAATCCAAACGAGCAAACCTGTCACGACAAGACCAACTAGGGCGCAATAAAATAATTCCTGCCCAGAAGTTTCCACCCCATTTGACAAAGTAAATCCAGTTGAAAAACCCAACATCTTCCACGTTGCTACCCCAATTAACACTGCTGAGATCACCGCACTGGAAATAAATCCTTTATAGAGCGCCCACATTATATTTCTATTTTGACCGAGCCTTACGAACCATGTTCCTACTACTGATGCAATTATACAAACTCCACATATAACAAGTGGATACATCATCATTACGCTTAAAGTTTCGCCAGAGAAGAAAATAGCCGCAAGCAACATTGTGGCCACAACAGTTACGGCATAGGTTTCGAAAAGATCTGCAGCCATGCCAGCGCAGTCACCAACGTTGTCTCCAACATTATCTGCTATGGAGGCCGCGTTCCTCGGATCATCCTCAGGGATACCAGCTTCAACTTTTCCTACCATGTCTCCGCCGACATCAGCCCCTTTTGTAAAAATTCCTCCCCCGAGTCGAGCGAATATCGATATCAACGAAGCTCCAAAGCTTAGCGCTACAAGCGCTTCCAGAATATGGCGGAGACCTTCTGTGGTTTTTGCATCGAACATCTCTAACAGTATGAGGTAGTAACCTGCCACTCCTAAGAGGCCTAGACCAACAACCAACATCCCTGTTACAGCTCCAGATTTAAATGCTATATTAAGGGCTGGCTCCAAGCCAACGGTGGCCGATTGCGCTGTACGCACGTTTGCGCGAACTGAGACATTCATTCCAACATATCCAGCTATTCCTGATAACACCGCCCCAATGACAAAACCGATTGCAACTGCAAAACCAAGTGTAATGGCCAGAATGATGGTTACAACAATTCCCACCACCGAAATGGTTATATACTGGCGGTTGAGATAGGCAGCAGCACCTTCCTGAATAGCGCTAGCTATTTCTCTCATTTTTTCATTTCCAGCATCTGCTGAAATGATACTTTTTGACGCCACCACCCCATAAAGCAGAGCTACCAAACCGCATATAATTACAAGTGTGAACTGTTCGGTCATTTCAATTGATCCTTCATAAATTTTGTTAAACAGTCATAGTCTCGAGCACTTCATAAAGGATTCTCTGACAAATAGAAAGTTATAGAGTCCTTTTTTAGAAAATTCCGGCAAATGGAAGGAAAATTTATGGTTAGGAGATGATAAAAAGCGTTTTCTTTAACTAGTATTATAGAAGGACCATTGACACTATATTAATTAAAAGGCCGTTCAAAAATGTTAACAAACAACAGATCGATTATTATATTAGGTCCAATAATTTCCTCCGCTTTAACAAGGAGCCTCTCTTTCAAAAACGCTCTATCATTCACTCCTGGTTTTATATTCAGCGCATTCAATGCATGAACGTAAGTTAGAAAAGAGTCGATAATTCGAATTAAATTTTCATTAATTATCTTTTCATCTTTGCCTCTCCTAACTTCAATAAGGATATGCATAAAAAGCTTTCTATCTACCTTGTTATCTCTAAAAAGTGGAATTTCCATTGGCTCTAAATCGATAAGTATGGTTTCGAGAGGACTAGGCCTTTGCGGCTGAGCATTAATTTTTTCTTTAGGTGGTTCTATTCCAAGAAATTCCAGAACCCTGTTTGGCAGCAAATTGGGGGCAAACGTTGCAACCCCAAAAACTCCTCCTAACAAAAGAGCAACTGCGACCACTATAATAATTAAAATTCTAATCATTGCTATTCATAAAAAAACAACTGGTTTGATTTAATCATTATGCTACTCATGGCTATATCCTGCCTTCGACACAGGGATAACATCCCCATTTTTATCGAATATAGAAATTCCTCCTCCAGATTTGACAGTGCCTATACGGGTAATCCGTGTTTTGGTAACACGAGCCATATTAAAAATGGATTTTTCTTCAGTAACTGGCGCGGTAAAAATTAGTTCATAATCATCGCCACCTGTTATTACCTGTTCTATGCTAAATTTATTTTCTTTCACGAAAGTGCTAACCTCTTTTGACAGAGGAATCTTATTAGCATGGACTAAGCCACCAACATTAGAAGCTCCGCAAAGATGGCTTAAATCTTGAAATAAGCCGTCCGATATGTCCATCGCAGCCGATGCCACCTCGCCTAAGGCCAACCCTAGATCTATTCGCGGTCTCGGTATTCGATAGCGCGAAATACAATAAGAATTCTCTTTAGATAAACACGACAATGACCTATTTCCTCTTAGCGTCAAACCTAGAGCAGCGTCTCCGATTGTACCGGAGACGAAAATACCATCGCCAACTTTAGCTCCCCTTCTTAAAAGACTACCTTTTGGGTTTGGGGTACCAAAAATCGAAATACAAATAGAGGTAGGTCCAAAGCTTGTAACTGTATCTCCTCCTATAAGCTCTACTCCAAACTTTTTTTGATCAACTGCTAAACCCTTTGAAAACAATTTCAACCACTGGTCAATGTTGATTGATTTTTTTTTCCCTATTATAAGAGCCAAACTATAAGCAAAAGGCTTGCTACCCATTGCTGCAAGATCGGACAAATTAGTCCTTAAGGCCTTTCTGGCAATAAAATCTGCCCTCTCATTGCTATGAAAGTGAATTTTTTCTACAAGGGCATCAGTGGATACCACAATTGAGTCCGTTTTTTTTGTTGGGACCAGAGCAGCATCGTCCAAAAGTTCCATCGCCCCCATTCGTTGTGAAGTTAGTGGCCGAAAGAACTTTTTAATTCTAGAAAACTCCTTGATTTCCATCTATCAACCCAAGTTATTTTGTTTTCTCGTAAGTGCGACTTTGTCTAGCACTCCGTTTACCAGACCCACTGTTTGTTTTTCATAAAATGCATGAGTTAAATCGACATACTCATTTATAACAACTTCGGTTGGTGTCTCAAGGGGACTTATAAGCTCAAAAACGCCAACTTGAAGGATGGCCTGAAGTGTGGTCTCGAGTTTATCGAGGCTTCCTTCTTTAGACAAAGCTGACGCGATTAGAGGATCAATATGATTTAAGTGACTTGCGGTTCCGCTGGTTAAATCTCTAAATAATTGGGCATCTGGGATACCTAGCCCATGGTTCTCCTCAGCCGCAGAAAGTCGAAAGTGAACGAACTCCTCTATAATATCAGTAGGTGTGGACCCTGTCATTTTCATTTGGTACAACGCCTGGACCGCAGCTAATCTCGCAGCGGTCCGAGGCCGAGCTGACGATTCTTGTTTTTTTTTAGGGTGTTTATCTAGGGTCACCGTAGATACTTTTTTTTAGCCTAACAATTGATAAGCAAGCTAACACCGCGTCCCTACCTTTGTTTTTCTTGCTTACAGACGCGCGAGCCCAGGCTTGGTCCGCATTATCAACGGTTAAAATGCCATTTCCAATAGCTAGTCCCTTATCAATACTTAGATTCATAAGTCCGCGTGCACTCTCACTGGTAACGATGTCATAATGAGATGTTTCCCCACGGATTACACAACCTAACGCGACATAACCAATATATGGAGTGATCGATTTTTGTTTAGAAATCGTAGCTATTGCAGACGGTATTTCGAGAGCGCCAGGAACTGAGACCCTATCGTATTTTAAGTTTTTTTCCTTTAATTGTCTAACCGCACCTCTGACCAATTCGTCAGCAATATCTTTATAAAAGTCTGCGTCAACTAATAATATTTTGTTATCCATCGACCCCACCTATTCACTGATGCCTGGCTTCCTAGCAATTATGCTTAGTCCATAGCCTTCTAAACCGACCACGGTTTTTTCTGAGTCAGTTAAGAGTACCATATCTTTAATGCCTAGATCCAAGAGGATCTGTGCACCAACCCCATAATCCCGCAATTCACTTGCACCAAGAGCATCATCCGTTCTTGTTTTCATTTTACGCTGCAATTTTTCAGATAAAGTTGATGGTGTTGGTTCTCGCATCAATACAACTATGCCACGCCCTTGCCCAGCTATGTGCAACATTGCGTTTTGTAATTCACCACCGCCTCGAGAGCCAGATTTATCTCCCAGAACGTCTTCCATTACGTCAAGCGAGTGCATTCGCACCGGCACGGGCGTTTCTGTCGTGATATCTCCTTTTATTAAAGCGACGTGCTCAGCGTATGAAACCTTATTCAAATACACTATCAGTCGCCATTGGCCTCCATATTTACTATTTAATACCGTTTCAACCGACCGTTCTATAATCGATTCTTTTGACCTACGATAGTTAATTAGATCAGCAATCGTAGCTATTTTTAAAGAGTGGCGTTTAGCAAAAGCTATCAGATCCGGCATACGCGCCATCGTACCATCGTCATTCATTATTTCACATATTACCCCAGCCGGGTTCATTCCAGCCAATCTCGCAATATCAACTACAGCTTCAGTGTGCCCAGCACGAACTAGAGTACCTCCATCTCTAGCGACGAGAGGAAAGACATGCCCTGGTGAAACAATATCATCTCTACTTTTCTCTTTATCGATAGCAACTGAAATTGTTTTGGCTCTATCATGCGCCGAAATACCGGTGGTTACGCCTTCACGTGCCTCAATCGAAACAGTAAAAGCTGTTTCTAAACGCGTTGCGTTGTTTTGTGACATAAGCGGCAACCCGAGTTGTTCTACCCGCGAACGCTGCATAGCAAGACAAATTAGGCCCCTAGCGTACTTTGCCATAAAGTTGATAGCTTCAGGTGTGGCATTTTCGGCAGGTATGCATAAGTCACCCTCATTTTCTCTATTTTCGTCATCCACCAAAATAAATATTCTACCGGCTTTCGCTTCTTCTATAACTTCTTCTATAGAGGACAAAGCGACGCCAGAATGCTCGTTTGAACTCTTTAAACTACTCATATTTACTTACCTCTTTTTTCATCAAACGCGCGACGTAACGAGCTATTATATCAATCTCAATATTAACTTCACTTCCAGCAGTTAAATTTTTGAATGTTGTGAAATCCCACGTATGCGGTATGATATTAATCGTAAAAACGTTATTTGATACTGCGTTTACGGTTAGGGAAACGCCATTTATTGTTATCGAACCCTTCTCCGCAATGAAATCTTTTAAAGAGTCAGGGGCTTTGAATTTCAGTTCCCGACTATCTCCAACTTTCTCGACTTCAACTAGCTCCGCCACACCATCAACATGTCCTGTAACTAGATGGCCCCCAAGTTCTTCGCCTAATTTTAATGACTGCTCTAAATTAATCGAAGTACCTTTCTTCCACTCTCCCAAAACAGTAGCATCGAGGGTTGCTTTCGACACGTCTACACAAAACCAGTTCTTGCCTTTCGAGACTACGGTTAAACATGCTCCGGAGCAGCAGATTGATGCCCCGATTGGGATCTGATCTACCATGTAAGAACAGCTTATTCTTACTCGAAGGTCCCCCCGGTGTTCGATGTCTTCTATATGGCCAATGTCAGTAATTATTCCAGTAAACATTACAAAGCTTCCATGCAACGAGTGTATGTTTCTTTTATATCAGATCCTATTCGCTCAATATTTTGAAGCGCAAACCTTTTCGACATGTTTAAACGTTCTACACCTAACGGGTGCCACGCCGCAATACCATCGCCTCCGATTATCATCGGCGCACGATAAATCACTAACTTATCGACCAGATCACTTTTTAAGAGGCTACTCGCCAAATAGCCGCCTGCCTCTACAAGCACCGTTGTTATACCCTCTGCAGCCATTAATTCAAGACATCTTGGCATCAGCACGTGCCCATCTACCGAACATGGTACTTGCAGGATTTTTACACCCATGTCGGTTAAAATATCTTTTTTTGCTGCATCAGATTTTTCTGTTGTGAATACATAACTATGATGGTTTTTAGCCGTAAGCGCAAAGTGGCTCGCTATTGGTATTCGGAGTTTTGAATCTACTAGCACCCGAGAAGGAGAGTGTCGCTCAAGTCCTGGCAGTCTACAGTCTAATTTAGGGTCGTCACACAGAAGAGTTCCAATACCCGTGAGAATAGCATCATTCTTAGCTCTCAATAAGTGTGCCGACCGACGTGCATCGCCACCTGTTATCCATTTACTCTCCCCGTTAACTGCCGCTACTCGGGAGTCTATACTCATTCCAAACTTTAGTGAGACATATGGTCTAGAAAACGCACAAACATTGAAAAACCCTTTCATTATGTCTAACGCCTCTTCTTTACAAATATTTTCTACAACGCCTACTCCTGCTGCTCTCAGCCGTTTTATCCCCCTACCATTAACTCTTAAATCCGGATCTTGGGTAGCGACAACAACTTTTGAAATTCCCGCTTTGATTAATGCATCACAACAGGGAGGCGTTTTTCCAAAGTGAGAGCAGGGTTCTAATGTGCAATAGGCAGTAGCACCCTTTGCTTTCGTCCCTGCCTGCTGCAATGCCATCACTTCCGCATGAGGGCGGCCACCAGGTTGGGTCCACCCTCGGCCAATAACTTTATCTTCTTTTACAATAACACACCCGACTGGAGGGTTGGGACTTACTCTACCTATTCCTCTTACAGCCAGCCTAAGTGCCTTTTGCATCCAGTTTTGATCAATTAAAGACATCAAGAGAACAAACGATGCACAACTAAGTTAGTCTTCATCAAAGCGACTTAAATCCTCAACAAACTCCTCAAAGTCTTTCGCTTCTCTAAAATTTCTATAAACAGAGGCAAACCTCACGTAAGCGACTGGGTCTAAATTCCCAAGAGAATCCATTACCATCTCGCCAATAACCGTCGATGGAACCTCAGACTCACCCATACTTTCAAGCCGTCTGACTATACCCGTTATCATTCGGTCTACCCGTTCTTGGTCAACAGGCCTTTTACGCAAAGAGATTTGGATTGAACGATATAATTTATCCCTTTCAAAAGGAGCCCGTTTTCCGTTCTTTTTTAATACTGTTAGCTCACGTAGTTGAACGCGCTCAAACGTAGTAAATCTACCGCCACATGAGGGACAAAAACGTCGGCGTCTTATGGCAGCACCATCTTCTGTAGGCCGCGAATCTTTTACTTGAGAATCAATATGTCCACAAAATGGGCACCTCATCTCTTCTCCTTTCTGTTTTTCTTTATAATAAAGAAAAAATTCGCTCTGTCATTTAATAGATAGGGAATTGTTGGCACAAGGAGTGAACTTCATTACGCACTTTTTGCTTGAACTCCCCACTCAGCGCATTTTGTTCGCTGTGTTCATGCAAGACGTCCGCAATCAAGTTAGCAACTCTTTCAAATTCCTGCAGGCCGAACCCACGCGTTGTGGCGGCTGGAGTGCCTAACCTAATTCCAGAGGTAATCGCTGGCTTTTCAGGGTCAAATGGAACGCCGTTTTTATTGCAAGTTATACCAACGGACTCCAAAGCAGTTTCAGCTGTTAACCCTGTAATACAAAGATTACGCAAATCTAGAAGTATCAAATGGGTATCTGTACCGTCCGAAACGATATTAATACCTCTTGACTTTAAACCATTTGAGAGCGCGGCGGCGTTGGCAACCACCTTTGACACATAATTTTTAAATGATGGATGTTGTGCTTCACCAAATGCAACCGCTTTTGCTGCTATAACGTGCATCAAGGGCCCTCCTTGAAGTCCAGGGAAAAGTGCCGAATTGATTTTTTTTGATAAATTTTCGTCATTTGTTAACACAATTCCACCTCGTGGCCCTCTCAAGGTCTTATGCGTTGTCGAGGTAACGACATCTGCAAAATGCACTGGATTGGGATAAACACCGCCTGCAACCAGACCAGAAAAGTGAGCCATGTCAACGAGCAAATATGCCCCGACCTCATCCGAAATTTCACGAAAACGCTTGAAATCAATAACTCTAGCGTACGCTGATCCACCCGCAATGATTAATTTTGGTTTATGTAACTTTGCTAAAGCTTCAACTTCGTCAAAGTCTATCAATGAGTTCTCGCTTTTGACACCATATTGTACAGCATTGAACCACTTACCAGATTGGTTAGGTTTAGCTCCATGCGTTAAGTGGCCTCCGGCAGCTAACGACATACCCAATATCGTATCACCTGGTTCCAGAAGGGATAAAAAAACTGTCTGATTTGCTTGTGCTCCAGAATGTGGTTGTACATTGACATATTTGCAATCGAATAGATCTTTCGCCCGTGCTATCGCTAATTCTTCGGCTTTATCAACAAATTCGCACCCTCCATAATAACGACGCTCTGGATATCCTTCTGCATATTTATTTGTAAGCACCGACCCTTGCGCCTCTAAAACCGCCTGGGAAACAATATTTTCCGATGCGATCAGTTCAATTTGATCTTTCTGTCGTTGCAACTCTGATGTAATAGCACTGGAGATTAGTGGATCAATCTTAGACAGAGATGAAGAAAAAAAGTTATAATCTAATTCTTGTTTCATTTGGCTTTTATCATTTCTTACAAGGGTAAAGCTACCGCGTACCATGGATAGAAAATTTACTCTGCCCCAACCCGTTCGACTTACGCTTCATCGGCAGGGTCGGGTTTCGACTTCAATATATCTTTATGCCACTGTAAATCAAGCTAGCCGAGGGTTTTTATCTAATTCGGATTACGATCTCAACACAATTTTTTAAGGGAATACAATTGCACAAGTTATCTCCAACTCCAGTTCGATACAACCCAATCATTTCTGCAGGAAGCTGAGACCACTTAAGAATAACTCTGAGACGAAACTGAATAAACAAATTTGATGTAAGCAATAAAACTTTTTTAGTTTCAGAAATATGTTTGACTTATTGATGCAACCCTGTTTCTAATTTTATTTTTCTGCTCTAGCGATGGAATTTGAGATGCCAAAAGAAAACGAGAACGTTCCCGTCGACTCAAACGAAATACTTCGTTTAACTGTTGACGTGACCATGTCTTATTTGAACAACAATTCTTTGCCTACATCAGAAGTTCCTGGTTTTATGCACCTAATACACAAATCGCTAAGCAAACTCCATTCGAATGAAAAAACCAAAGAAACTCAACAATTAAAGCCGGCCGTGTCTATCAGAAAGTCAATAACTGATAAACACCTAGTTTGCTTAGAGGATGGCAAACAATTGAAAATGCTCAAGAGGCACCTAAGGACGGCCTATAACTTAAGCCCGGAGGAATATCGGGCTAAATGGAATCTTCCCTCTGATTATCCTATGGTTGCGCCAGGGTATGCCGCTCAGCGTTCAGCGTTTGCGAAAAAGATAGGCTTAGGGAAAAGTGCTCCCGGTCAGAATTTACCCTCTCAAAAGTTAAAATAATTGACTGTTTCTTTAATTTTCCTGCTTCGGTTTATTCAGAACATACTTGAGTTTCTGTACAGCCGTTCGCTCAAGCGTTGCTTGCGACATTGACGGATCGCCAACGATCGAAACTTCAACCCTCGTTGTAGGATCAATAGCACTCACTTTCACATATGCACCAACCTTTACGAACTCGATAATTACTCTTTTATCCAGCGAGGTCATCGGTATCGCTCCAAGCGAAGTTTTCCAACACAAGGCCACTTTTCAAAATAATTACAGGCATCACTGTTTTTTTTCTTTTGATCCTTGAATAGTTAGTAAAAACAAATTAATTCAAAACAATAACTTGGTTTTAGGATCCCTTTCAGCCACTAGTCAACCGATAGCACGTTGATCTTTTTAGTTTGGGGTATATGATCATAAAATAGAGTCAGTTAAAAAGTGTAGTGTTTGAATTGGAGAAAAAAATGAGCATCGCTTCCTTAGATGAAATCGAGATTAGCAAGCCTGGCGCGCAAAGAAGAGTTGATTTTAATTGGAGCGATCCTTTCCTTTTAAATGAGCAACTGACAGAAGATGAGAGACTGGTTTCCGAAGCCGCAAAAGCATATTGTCAAGAAAAGCTAATGCCTCGAGTTCAAAGTGCCTTTAGAGAGGAAAGATTTGACCGAGAAATAATGAACGAAATGGGAGAATTAGGTTTCCTTGGATCGACTATCGATGGGTATGGGTGCCCAGGCGTAAACCACGTCTGTTATGGCCTAGTAGCGAGGGAAGTAGAGCGCGTTGATAGTGGTTACCGTTCTGCTATGAGTGTTCAATCTAGTTTGGTGATGCACCCAATCTGGGCATACGGCAACGAAATACAGAGACAAAAATACTTGCCAAAATTGGCAACGGGCGAGTTGGTAGGTTGCTTTGGTTTAACGGAACCAGACCATGGTTCCGACGCGGGAGGTTTGAGGACGCGAGCGAGAAAGGCGCAAGGGGGCTACGTTTTAAATGGTTCCAAAATGTGGATAAGCAACTCGCCAATAGCCGACGTTTTTGTGATTTGGGCGAAAACTGAGGATGATGTAATACGTGGCTTTATACTAGAAAAGGGAATGAAAGGACTATCAGCCCCAAAAATAGAGGGGAAATTTTCGCTGAGGGCATCTATCACTGGTGAAATTGTAATGGAAGATGTTGAAGTTCCGGAAGAAAACCTTTTACCAAACGTGAGCGGCTTATCTGGTCCTTTCGGATGTCTCAACAAAGCAAGATATGGTATCGCTTGGGGAGCATTAGGAGCAGCTGAGTACTGTTGGCACCAAGCGCTCGACTACACAATGAATAGAAAACAATTTGGCCGCCCGCTAGCTTCTAATCAATTGGTGCAGAAAAAGTTGGCCGACATGCAGACCGAAATATCGATAGGACTGCAGGCATGCTTAAGGTTAGGCCAGCTGCTGGATGATGGTAAAGGCGCCCCGGAAGCGATTTCTTTAGCCAAACGAAACTCTTGTGGCAAGGCACTCGACATAGCGAGAACATCTCGTGACATGCACGGCGGCAACGGGGTCTCGGATGAGTACGGAGTAATCCGGCACGTTATGAATTTAGAGGCAGTGAATACGTACGAGGGCACGCACGATATTCATGCTCTCATACTTGGCAGATCACAAACCGGACTACAGGCATTCACAGGCGTCTGACTATCGGTTCTTGTTTAAAGGGTTTTAGACATTTCGCGGAAAGAAATCAAATCAGAATCGATTATCAAGTAGGCTAATAGCCAAAAAACTAGTGCTAATATCGAAGTTATTATTACCTTGGTAGCTATTAAGGGTCTTTTGGGTGCTCCTGTATCATGCCCGGCGGCGCCGTCAGTTTGACGATTAACACCAAATGGTAACGACATAAGGAATATCCACCACCACAACAGCACATACACAACTATGCCGGATGCAATTTCCATGTTGAGTTCTACTTCTGCTCTAATTCTATAAGAGTTCCAAAAAATTCTTTTGGATGTAAAAATAGAACTGGCTTCCCGTGCGCCCCGATTTTTGGTTCCCCGTCACCTAGAATTTTTGCCCCCATCTCCTGTAAAACATTTGCAGCCTCATAAATATTATCGACCTCATAACAAACATGGTGTATTCCTCCAGCCGGGTTTCTCTCTAGGAATAGGCTGATCGGTGAATTAGCACCGAGAGGATGTAGTAGTTCTATTTTTGTATTTGCTAATTGAACAAATACCAATATTACACCGTGGTCGACCAGTTCTTGCTGTTCACTAACTTCTGCTCCCAGCGTCTGCTGATATTTTAATGCTGCTTCCCTAAGGTCAGGTACCACTATTGCAACGTGATTAAGACATCCAATCATCTTAAACCCCAAGGTCTGTTCTAATAATATGGATCGTTATAGTAGGGCTTTTACCTAGTTGTCCACGGCAAAACCTCTTAATGGCCTTCGTACAAGCTTTTGTTACGGTTTCATCTATAGAGCGCTCGGCCGACGATAAAGTTTCTATCTCATCGATTATTAAGGCCTCTAACTGTAAATCTAAAACCACTTGAGTTCCTGCCCCTAATCCAAGACAAGTAACGACCGGTGGGCCATCGCACAAACCATCACCAGTAAGAACGATAGACGAAAAAATTGACCCGTTATGCAAGAGCTTATTACGGTCTTTAATCACCTGACTAGTCAGTGGTGTCAATTGCTTTCCATCGACAACCAACGCATCTGTCTTCACATCGGCTATCACCTCCGCTTTTCCAGAGCACAACCGTATGACATTTCCATTTTCCGGCATTAAAATCTGCGGTATTTGGCATGATTTGGCTATCAAAGCATTTGCACGCAAATGCTTTTTTTCTCCATGTACGGGTATCGCTATATCTGGTTTTATAGTTTGATACATGAAAACGACATCGTCATGAGCAGGATGGCCAGACACATGAACATGATGATCTTGCTCGGTAATTATTTTAACACCTCTATCTAGCAACTTGTTTTGAACCCGGCTTATTGCCTTCTCATTTCCAGGTATTTGCCGACTTGAAAAAATAACTACGTCACCACTAGCAAGGCTTATTTCAGGGTGACTATCAGCGGCTATTCTACTGAGCGCCGCTCGCGGCTCGCCTTGGCTGCCTGTACAAATAATCACAACTTTATCATCTGGCAAAAAACCAACATCTCTTTCTGATATAAAATCTGGAACATCTAATAGATAACCATTTTCTTTGGCGACTTCATACATACGCCATAGAGACCTTCCAACAAGAGCAACATGACGGTCATTTTTCTTCGCTGCTACAGCGATAGTCCTAAGCCTTGCTACGTTGGAAGCAAAACAAACAACCCCAATTTTTTTTCGAAACTGCGAAAACAAGGTTTCCAAACTATTTAATAAAACACCTTCCGATCCAGTTGTTCCCGACATATTCGCGTTTGTAGAGTCCGACACCATTGCAGTAACACCGCGAGAGGCAAGGCGTTTTAGCGCTTCCATATCTCCAGGTTGACCAACTTGAGGGTTTGGGTCTAACTTCCAATCTCCTGTATGCCAAATAATCTGCTCGCCGCACTCGACGACCAAACCATTGGGTTCGGGAATTGAATGCGTTAATGAAATTAGTTCTAGTTTAAATGGGCCTAGTTCGAATTTGCTGGAAGGATTAATTTCTACAAGCTTAACCTTGTCTAGTATTCTCTTTTCTATGAGTTTTCTTTTAATTAATGATGCCGTAAAAGGGGTAGAAAATATTGGACAGCGAAGCCTTTCCCAAAGATGAGGTATTGCGCCTATGTGGTCTTCGTGCCCGTGCGTCGCTACTATACCAAGTAGATTTTCTCGCTGTTCTTCGATGAAACTGGGGTCAGGAACTAAAACATCAACCCCAGGCATTGTGTCGTCGCCGAAAGAAATGCCCAGATCAACAATAATCCATTTTCCTGCGAAATGATATAAATTCATGTTCATACCTATTTCATTCGACCCCCCCAAGGGCAAAAAAATAAGGTCATTATCGTTTATATTTGTGCCCGCTATTTCCATGGAAGATTTCTTTTATATATCAAGACTAAACCAGCGTTTGTTATATCCTCATCTAAATGATCAATAGAATCGGTGGCATCATAAAAGATATTTGCAAGGCCCCCTGTGCCAATAACAGTCATCGGCTTAGCAAATTCGTTTTTAATGCGATTAACGATGCCTTCGATCAAGCCTATATAACCCCAAAATATTCCTGAATGCATAGCTGCTTTGGTTGACTTCCCTATTACATTTAAGAGATTTATCGGAGCACCACTATTTTTTGTTTCTGAGATAGAAATCCGCGGAAGACGTGCCGCCGCATTGTATAACGCCTCGAGTGAAAGGTTTATGCCAGGTGCTATCACCCCACCACGATAAGTACCATCAGCGTCTACCACATCAAATGTAGTGGCTGTTCCGAAATCCACTACAATGAGCGACCCTGTGTAACGATCCAATGCACCCACAGCGTTTACAACACGATCGGCTCCCACCTCTTTTGGATCATCAATATCTATGATTATTCCTAAATCAACTCCTGTTTTTCCAACAACCATAGGCCTAATTTCAAAATATTTTTCACTTAAACTGATCAGGTTGAAAGACGTTTCAGGAACAACGTTAGCAATGATTATTCCTTTGATGTCATTTGTTACCAAACCTTTGAGAGCTAAAAGCTGTTTCAGCCATACCGCATATTCATCAGCTGTCCGGCTTATGTTCGTAGACGTTCTCCAACTGCCCACACAATTTGTATCTTCATATACGGCAAAGCCCGTATTTGTATTTCCACAGTCTATAACAAGAAGCATTGGCTTTCCCTATTTATAAAAAACGCACTGTCCCTGATCGGATTCTACTGCGTTTACCTTTCTTGTCATCAAGCAAAATGGAACCGTCCATATCAATACCTCTGAACTTATATTCCGCTTTTAAGCCATTTTTATTTTCTACCGAAACGCTTCCACCTAACTTGAAGGCTCGTCGCATCCATTCATCCTTGATGGCGCCAAAACCATTATCTTCCCATATATGAAACCAGTATACAAAATGATGCAATAAAGATATGAAGACGGAATCCACGGACGTGTGACCAGTTTTATAATCATTTATGCAAGTTACAGGATATTCGAATTTTTCCGGTGTCTTAGAAATATTTACTCCCACACCAACTATCACCGATGGTTCTTCGACATTAAAATCAGCAACCTCTAGTAAAATCCCCGCTATCTTCTTTCCGTTAATCAATACATCGTTCGGCCATTTCACTTCTATTATCTGATTATCCACATAATCTGAAAGTGTAGAGGCCACTGCTACAGCTGACAGAAGCGACAACTCCCCCCAACGCATCCGGTTAACATTGGGACGCAACAATAATGACATAAACAAATTTCCTATTTGAGAATCCCATGATTTCCCGTGACGTCCACGTCCGGAAGTTTGAACTAGTGCCTGAACAACTGTCCAAGGAGCTACTCCTTGTTTTGCTAGAAGTGCCATGTCTTCATTGGTGCTGCCGGTGCACTCTTTTTTTATGACGTTAATAAAGTCCGGCAACCTTTTGCCATCAGAAGATCTTGGGACATCGCTTTTTCTGGCATTCGTCAATAAACTTTTAGCCATTTACCCCTATCAATGATTTTGCCCCAGTAGCGGCGAGCGAGCTGCATCTTTATAGGCAAGCTCAGACACAACAAAGACGAAAACAGTATTACTAATTACAGATTATCTTTATGGTTTATCCGCCGAAGTCATCGAGCATTATGTCTTCGGGATCCACTCCTAGATCAATAAGCATATTTATCACTGAAGTGTTCATCATTGGCGGCCCACACATGTAAAATTCGCAATCTTCTGGGGCAGGATGCTCCTTCAGGTACTCCTCAAATAGAACATTATGTATAAACCCTGTATAACCCTTCCAATCGTCCTCTGGGAGCGCATCTGACAACGCCACGTGCCAAGAAAAGTTCTCATTTTCTCTTTCAAGTCTATCAAAATCCTCAACGTAAAACATTTCGCGTTTAGATCTCGCACCATACCAAAATGTTATCTTTCGTTTTGTCTTAATTCTATCTAATTGATCTAGAAGATGGCTTCTCATGGGAGCCATACCGGCACCCCCGCCAATAAAAACCATCTCTTTTTCTGTTTCTCTGGCAAAAAACTCGCCGAACGGACCCGAGATAGTAACCTCATCTCCAGGTTTCAAATTGAAAATATACGATGACATTTGTCCAGCAGGGATACCAACGGAACCTGGTGGAGGGCTAGCCACCCTGACATTTAACATTATAATACCTCTTTCCTCGGGATAGTTAGCCATCGAATAGGCACGCTCAATTGGTTCATCCACTTGTGATGTTACATCCCAAATTTTGAATTGATCCCAATCTGAGTGGTATTCTTTTTCAACGTCAAAGTCTCTATAAGACAAGGAGTGTGCCGGCGCTTCTATCTGAATATATCCACCAGCTCTAAAGTTCACGTCTTCGCCTTCCGGAAGTTCAAGCACCAGCTCCTTTATAAAGGTAGCAACGTTACGGTTAGACTTCACTTTACATTGCCACTTCTTAACACCGAAGACTTCTTCAGGTACTTCTATCCTCATATCTTGCTTAACCGCGACCTGGCACGACAACCTGTCTCCGCATGCAGCTTCTCTTTTCGTTATATGGCCCTCTTCGGTAGGTAGTATGGAGCCACCTCCAGTGTGAATTTTCACCCTACATTGCGCACATGTCCCGCCGCCGCCACATGCGGATGGCACAAACAGTTGGGCCGAGGCGAGAGTTTGCAATAATTTTCCACCAGCAGGCACGCTGATTGTTTTCTCATCGTTTATAATAATATTGACGTCGCCCGACGACACAAACTTTGATCGCGCAATAGAGATTACAGCCACTAATGACAAAACTATGAGCGTAAAAAAAACCACGCCAAGTCCGAATGTCTCCATATTCTATTTCCTTATAGCATTACACCAGAAAAACACATAAATCCCATAGCCATCAACCCGGCAACAATGAACGTAATACCTAACCCCTGCAACCCGTCCGGAACATCACTATACTTCAATTTCTCTCGCACCCCAGCCATCGCTGTAATAGCAAGAGCCCACCCGAATCCTGAAGAGATACCGTAAACCGTTGCTTCACTGAAATTATAATCTCTCTCAACCATGAAAAGTGATCCGCCTAGAATGGCACAGTTTACGGTGATTAAGGGCAGAAAAATTCCCAAGGCATTGTAAAGGGGAGGAAAATATTTATCTAGGATCATTTCAACAATTTGTACCATCGCTGCTATGACCCCAATATACGATATTAATCCTAAAAACGTGAGGTCGACATCTGGGAACCCTGCCCAACCAAGTGCCCCAGGCTTAAGTAAATAGTTTAATATTACGTTGTTAGTTGGCACTGTAATTACCTGAACTACCATGACTGATATACCCAACCCTATTGCAGTTGCGATCTTTTTAGAGACTGCAATGAAAGTGCACATCCCTAGAAAAAACGAAAGTGCCAAGTTCTCAACAAATATGGCTTTCACCGCCAATGAGACCAAATCTGCCATCAGTGTTCTTCTACCGTTTGAATACGATGCTCTCGCTCCTCGACCTGAGTTGGCTTCCAGGTTCGGACACACCAAATCAAAAGACCTATTATAAAAAATGCGGAGGGGGGGAGTAGAAGTAGACCGTTAGGTACATACCACCCGCCATTATTTGTTGTTTCAAAAATTGTGATCCCAAATAATGAGCCGGCCCCAAAAAGTTCCCGCACCACACCCACAACAAGCAACAAGAGCCCGTAGCCTAATCCATTTCCGACACCATCCAAAAACGATGCAACGGGGGGGTTTTTCATAGCGAACGCCTCTGCACGGCCCATAACAATACAATTTGTTATTATGAGGCCGACGAAAACAGATAGCGTTTTGGATATTTCATATGCAAAAGCCTTAAGTATTTGGTCGACCAAAATAACTAGTGAAGCAATGATGGTCATTTGTACTATGATACGAATCGACGTCGGAATATGGTTACGCAGTACAGATATTGACATTGAGGAAAAGCCAGTGACTGCAATAACCGCGAGCGCCATCACGGCCGCAACTTTTAGTGAAGAGGTGACCGCAAGCGCAGAACATATACCTAAAACTTGAAGAGTAATTGGATTATTATCCACTAGAGGGTCAATCAATAAATCCTTTTTTGTTTGAGACATTAAGCTTCCCCAACTTTCAGATTCTCTAAAAATCGCCCGAACCCAGCATCTCCCATCCAGAACTTGACAAGATTATCAACACCTCTAGACGTTAATGTAGCACCAGCAAGCGAATCAATGTGGAACTTTTTATTACTCGAAGTTTTAGCCACGCTAATCATTAAATTACCGTTCTCGTCGCGCAGACTTTTTCCTCGCCACTGCTGTCTCCAACTTGGGTTGTCGACTTCGGCTCCAAGCCCTGGCGTTTCGGCGTGCTCATAAAACTGGAGACCAAAAATATCGTTACCGTTCTTCTCTAATGCTATGAAACCATAAAGGGTTGACCATAATCCATAGCCATATATTGGAAGTATTATTTTGTCTAATTCGCCACCACTTCCTTTCAACAGATAAACTGTTGCAAACTTCGGTTTTCTTCCAATCAAAGCAGGGTCTTCATCCAAGGCAACACTGAGTTCCGGATCGGATGCTGCTGACCTGTCATCAAACAAAGAGGGGTCGTACTTATCTGTAAACTTACCCGTAGAAATCTCGACAATCTTTGGCTCAAAAGAGCTAAAAACTTTTTCTACGTCTACACCGTCTGAGTATAAACCCGCCACTTGAAGAATGTTTATTTTTTTATCAAGAAGCTTGTTATAACTTTGCATCGGCTTCAGGTTTACTGCGGCCAAGGCAACAATCATTGAACAAAACAAGCATAATGCAACAGCCATGAAGAGAGTTCTAGGTAAACTGTCCACCGGGAGAGACAGAAATCTCGCTAAAATTCCACCGGTAACGGAATGCTCTTGGGAATCAGACATTTCTGCTTAATCTCCGTCTGATATTTGCCTGAACGACAAAGTGATCTATTAGCGGAGCAAAAATATTAGCGAATAAAATGGCCAACATCATACCTTCAGGAAACGCCGGATTAAGAACTCGTATCATGACTACCATAACTCCAATCAATCCACCATAGATATAACGGCCCAAATTTGTATGGCTGGCTGAAACAGGTTCCGTTACCATAAAACAAAGTCCAAAGGCGTAACTGCCAAGAACTAAGTGCCAATACCATGGCATAGCGAACATCGGATTGGTATCAGAACCTATCCAATTTAAAAGGGAAGAAAAGGCTATCATGCCCGCAAGACAACCGATTATTAATCTAATATTTGCAATTTTAGTTACCAAAAGGAATGCCAACCCCAGAAAACACGCGAACGTTGAGGTTTCGCCCAAAGATCCCTGCATGTATCCCCAAAACGCATCACCCCAACTCAACCCTATAGCGGCTAAGGACTGAATGCCTTCGGCAGCCGCCATTCCCAATGCTGTAGCTCCTGAAAAGCCGTCTACGGGGGTCCATATACTATCGCCCGACATATTTGCTGGATAAGCAAAATAGAGGAAAGCACGACCAGTCAGCGCTGGATTTAAGAAATTTTTTCCAGTGCCTCCAAAGACCTCCTTACCGACGACAACACCAAAAGCAATACCAAGAGCAACCTGCCATAGTGGTGCTGAAGCCGGCATCGTTAGAGCAAATAACATTGAGCTGACTAGAAATCCTTCATTAACTTCATGGCCGCGAACCGTCGCAAAAACTACCTCACAAATACCTCCCGCCACGAGTGTCGTGAGATAGATAGGAATGAAATAAAGCGAACCGTGAGCCATATTAGCAAAGATACTTTGTGGGTTTAAACTAACACCAAGTAGATTTAAGATCATTATCCTCCAACCTACTTGGCTACTTTCGCCTAATTGCATCAAGTTTGAGTTGATTTGCAGGCCAGTATTGTAAAAAGCCCACAAAATGCACGGTATCGTCGATATGACCACGTACGTCATTATACGCTTCATATCTGTGTAGCTTCTCGCATGCGGCGCTACTTTTGTCACGGTCTTCCCAGTGTAGAAAATTGTTTCTACCATTTCATAAATTGGATAATATTTCTGGTAACGACCGCCAGATGTGAAAAGCGGTTCAATATTATCGAAGAATTTACGAATCCCCATTCTTTAACCTTCTTTCTCTATTTTTTGAAGACTTTCCCTTAATGCTTGCCCGTACTCATACTTTGCCGGACAAGCAAATGTACAAAGTGCAAGATCCTCCTCATCTAATTCAAGGGCGCCAAGCGACTGCGCCATGTCTGTGTCTTTTACCAAAAGTGCGCGTAGTAACTGGGTGGGCAAAAAGTCTTGTGGCATGAGCGTCTCAAAAAGGCCCGTCGGTACCATTGCTCTGCGTCCACCATTCAGATTTGACGTAAGGTTATAGCTTCCGTCTACACTAGGCCCGTAAAACGCCCGAGACAAAGCTGATAATAAAACTGGCATTGCTGAGAACTTATTCGGTTGGGGTTGGATCCATCCAAGAGGAATTTGTTTTGTATCCTCCTCTATTATTGTTATTTGGCGGTCATACCGGCCAAGGAAGGCCACTTCATCGGTAGCTATGTGGCCTGAGAGAATTGAGCCAGAGATAAGTCGGTATTTATTTTGGTCAATAATCTCTCCTTCTGTTATATCGCTTAGTGAAGCTCCCGCGAGTGTGCGCATCAACCGTGGATTTTTCGCCAAAGGCCCGGCAATCGAAACCACTCGTTCTGAGCTTATACTTCCATCACGAAAAAGTTTACCTATTGCTAGTACATCCTGATATCCTATGGACCAGACGGGATTATTTATTGTAGGAGGACACAGGAAGTGCATATGAGTTCCCGCCAACCCCGCTGGGTGTGGTCCTTGGAACGTGTGCGACTGAAGTTTATCAATATGTCGAAAACTACCTACGGCGCTTCCATATGCTTTACACAGATGAACGGTACCGTCAGTCAGTTTTGATATCACGCGCAAACCGTAGTCGAAAGCGTCAATGTCCTCAGAAATTATTAAATCTGCATCTGGTGCGAGCGGATCGCTCTCTAAAGCAGTTACGAAAATGCTATTTGGTTTTTCGTCAGGCGCAGGGATTCGGGAATATGGGCGAGAGATAAAGGCGGTCCAAAGTCCTGTCCTGCAGAGCACCTCGATAGTTGCTGCTAAGTCTAAACTAAGATCGACTTCATTTGCCAAATTGACGCCTGGATCTTCAGGGTCATCAATATCTATTACCACGCTCAGAAGAGCTCTCCTAGCGCCTCTCATTACTCCACGAACTCGGCCTTTGCAGGGTGATACAAACATTACATCTGGGTGATCCTTGTTACAAAATAGCGGATCTCCTCTCTCGACTACGTCACCCTCGCTAACAAACATCTTTGGCTTCAGACCGTTGTAGTCGGTACCCAGAACCCCTACACTAACAGGGAGTTCACCATTTGTGATATATTGTTCAGGGGCCCCGGCTACGGGCACATCTAGCCCTTTTTTAAGCCTAAAGTCAGCCATTTAAGTCAATCCCCCGTTTTCTACAGCTGGCAGCAGCCTTTTTCATATGGCGCTATACAGCTAACTACCTATTGGTTCTTACAAACTACACTCTTTATGATATAACATATAATTTTTTACCGACATGGCAACTGATTTTCCACTGATTTTTCATTCAAAATATTGGTTTTTGTATATGCTTCAAAAGTACCTCTGTAAACGCTACATTTCGTCGCTGAAGTCGGTAAATTTTAACTTTTTCTCTTTACACGCCAAACTGTCCTCAGCCTTGCCTCCGGTACTACTCTTGTTCCTGACCTTAAATTTGCACGGGTGCGGTTCAGAATCAGATCAAAAACAACTTGTGACATTACGGGGCACGACGATGGGAACAACATACAATGTTTCCATAAAACATCATGATGCCGAGAGGCTCGGACAAATGATCCACAAGGAGGTCGAAACCATTCTGGATAATGTCAATTTGGAAATGTCAAATTGGGATAAATCCTCGTCAATATCTAAATTCAATTACTTGAGAAAAACAGATCCCATCTCAATAACTGTTACGTTAGCTAAAATCTTAAGCGGAGCCAATAAAATTCACGATCAAAGTGAAGGGGCCTTCGATATAACACTAATGCCGTTGACAGACATTTGGGGCTTTGGGAGAAAAAACGTAAAGAGGGTACCTTCTGAACAAGAGATAGAAACTGCTCTTAAATCCGTAGGACAAAAACGTCTTTTAGTTCTGGATCAAAAGCGCCTTACTCTTAGGAAAAAAATTGACGAAGCATCAGTTGACCTCTCTGGTATCGCCAAAGGGTTTGCTATAGATCAAATCTCAACTTCACTTAAAGCGAGAGGTATTAGTGACTTTCTTGTTGAAATAGGTGGTGACCTCTATGCTTCTGGTGAAAAAGGGCCCGAAAGTCCGTGGATTATCGGCATAGAAAAACCAGACCAGAGGTTTGGAGAAGTCGATGTCATTTTACGCATCTCTAATAAGGCCGTTGCGACTTCTGGAGACTATAGGAATTTTTTTGAAAAAGACAATCGTCGATATTCTCATATCATTGATCCGAAAACCGGCCGGCCTATTTCGCATCAAACAGCATCTGTTACGGTATTAGCCGACAATGCAATGAATGCGGATGCTTGGGCAACGGCTATGATGGTATTAGGAGCAAAAAAAGGGCTTGTCATAGCCGAAAAAAATAACCTAGCAGTCTTTTTTATATTACGAAAAGGTGCTAACTTCCATTCGGTCTCAAGTAGGCATTTTAAAGATGCCGTTCTTAACAGTAAAACGAACGAGTAAACAATATTTCAAAGGTAATGGCATAAGAAATTGGACGTTTTTATACTTACATTTATAATACTTTCGATTGTGTTATTTGGTATGTCCCTCGGAACAATTCTAATGGGAAAAACAATCAAAGGTAGCTGCGGTGGGCTTAATGCAATTTCTGGGGATGATAAATGCACCTTTTGCGGCAAGCAATTCGATCCTAATAGTCCGTTAAAATCGGTCCGCGGATGCCGAAAGTTATAGCCATAATCAACCAAAACAGAATACCAATTTGGTAAGTGAACTCTTCTTACCTATCAATAATTGCTGGTAAATGGATAAAACGCGAGAGAGAAAAAGGTGATTACTACCAAGAGGCCATATATCCAAGCCTTAGCTACCCATTTTTCTGATCTCAACCGCCAAGTATGACGGAACCGTTCTCCCGCTAAAACCATAACAACGAGCAAGAAAACTGGAATCAGGGCTCCAAAATCGGTTTCACTCATGGCGGCTTTTGCCCGTACCCTTAACGCAGTTTGCTGAAAAATGAGATGGGATGGATAAGATTAAATCCCGGTCCATTATTAATCTTAATTTTATAAAGAATTACGAGACTTTCTACTAAATTGGCGGGAGTGACGGGACTCGAACCCGCGGCCTCCGGCGTGACAGGCCGGCGCTCTAACCAACTGAGCTACACCCCCATGGAGTGCTACCGAGTTAAAGTGCTGTGTGTCTTCACATTAAACAGTTAACTCTAGTAAACACAACTTTAAAAATAATTCTGGTGGGCGCTGACGGGATCGAACCGCCGACCCTCTCGGTGTAAACGAGATGCTCTCCCAGCTGAGCTAAGCGCCCAATACCTTTAATTTAAAGCGTCCTTAAGACCCTTACCAGCTTTGAATTTTGGCTGCCTTGATGCTGGAATACTAATTTTTTCTCCTGTGCGAGGGTTTCTTCCTTCGCTAGCCTTTCTGTCCGCAACACTGAAGGTTCCAAATCCAACCAGACGCACGTCGTCGCCTGATTTCATAGCGCCAATAATGGATTCAATTACAGCATCAACCGCGTTGCTTGAGTCCGTTTTTGAAAGCCCCGAGGTATCGGCAACTTTTGAGATTAGATCATTTTTATTCACGCTACGTCCCTTCCCAGTTAAAAAAGAATATTTAGGTCGCGACAGCATTGTGCTGACTCCTAAACGAATACCTTCAGTTTAATTCCCCACAACATCCTCGTCAATCTAAGTTAAGAAAAAATGGCGTGATTCTAGGCCAAAAACTTAAAAAAAAAGAAAAAAAGGTATCGTGCTACTGTTTTGCTCAGCCGTGCAGTTTTTAGTGTTTAACTATCTCGCCCCGAGGTTCGTCTTCCTTTTTTGTGAGCGCCTGATCTTGTTCACCCTCTTCAATTTCCACGGGCAGAGGCTCAGAAGTTAAAGCGTTTGAAATTACTTCATCTACAACGCTTACAGGTATTATATTTAAGCCACTTTTCACATTATCGGGTATCTCAGCCAAATCTTTCTCATTATCCTTCGGTATAAGTACCGTTTTGATCCCAGCGCGAAGTGCGGCCAAAAGTTTTTCCTTTAAACCTCCGATAGGCAAAACACGTCCCCTCAGTGTAATTTCACCGGTCATGGCAACACTTCTCTTCACCGGTATCTCAGTTAACACGGAGACAATGGAGGTAACCATGGCAACCCCAGCACTAGGGCCATCCTTAGGTGTCGCACCTTCTGGCACGTGAACATGAATATCCTTATTTTCAAGACTCTTTGGCACGATACCAAATGACGATGCCCGCGACTTAACAAAGCTTTCGGCCGCCTGTACAGACTCACGCATAACGTCGCCTAGCTTGCCCGTGGATGTTACCTTTCCTTTACCAGGAACAGTTACCGACTCTATCGAAAGAATTTCTCCCCCCACTTCAGTCCAAGCTAGCCCAGTGGTTACTCCGATTAAGTCGTTTTCTTCTACTTCACCAAATCTATATTTTCTCACACCAGAGTATTCCTCTAGATTTTGAGCAGTCACAACTATTTTTTCCGTATCCTCGGTAAGAATTTTTTTAACTGCCTTTCTTGCGAGGTTAGCTATTTCCCGTTCTAAGTTTCTTACACCAGCTTCCCTAGTATAATAACGGATAAGATCCCGTAATCCAGACTCGGCGACCTCCCACTCGCCTTCTTTCAGGCCATGCTGTTCTTGTTGCTTCCTAATAAGATGTTTGTTTGCAATTTCGACTTTTTCGTCTTCGGTGTATCCAGATAGCCTTATTATTTCCATCCTGTCTAGCAATGGTTGAGGCATTCTTAGGGTATTTGCAGTTGTGACGAACATTACATCTGACAGATCATAGTCTACTTCTAAATAATGGTCCTGAAACGTGTTATTTTGCTCTGGATCTAGAACTTCCAAGAGTGCCGATGATGGATCTCCCCTGTAGTCGTTACCTAATTTATCTATTTCGTCTAGAAGAAATAGAGGATTCGACGTCTTTGCTTTCTTCATACTGTGTATGATTTTGCCAGGTAGAGACCCTATATACGTGCGCCTATGGCCTCTATTTTCGGCTTCATCTCGTACCCCCCCGAGAGACATCCTAACGAAGTTCCGACCCGTCGAATCTGCGATTGACTTTCCTAGCGATGTTTTGCCTACGCCAGGCGGACCCACCAAGCAGAGAATTGGCCCCTTCACCTTTCCGGTTCTTTGTTGAACTGCTAAGTACTCTACTATCCTCTCCTTGACTTTTTCCAAACCATGGTGGTCTCTATCTAAAATCTGTTGCGCTAGAGATAAATCTTTCTTAACCTTTGATTTCTTTTTCCAAGGAATACCTAATAACCAGTCCAAGTAGTTTCTCACAACTGTAGCTTCTGCCGACATCTGGCTCATATTTTTTAACTTTTTCAGCTCTGTCGTTGCCTTTTCGCGAGCCTCTTTCGAGAGCCGCACCTTCTTTATTCGTTCGGCAATGTCATTGAGTTCGTCATTTCCGTCTTCGCTCTCGCCCAACTCTTTTTGGATGGCCTTCATCTGTTCATTTAGATAATATTCTCGTTGCGTCTTCTCCATCTGCCTTTTTACGCGATTTCGGATCCTTTTTTCTACCTGAAGAACCCCAATTTCCCCTTCCATATGGGCATAAACTTTTTCCAGCCTTTCCAGTATACTGTCCAACTCCAACAGCTCCTGTTTTTCAGATATTTTTACCGCCAAGTGGGAGGCTATCGTGTCAGCCAGCTTAGCTGGATCCTCTATCTGCTTAACAGAGGTGAGGACTTCCGGAGGAATTTTTTTGTTCAGCTTTATATACTGCTCAAACTGCGCCACTACCGCTCTACCAAGCGCCGTTTGCTCTTTCTGATCACCGTCAGTTTCTTCAATCCTTTCTGCATGTGCTTCAAAAAACATCTCATTGTCGGTGAAGTTAGAGATTTTGGCTCTGAAAGCGCCTTCCACCAAAACCTTTACTGTTCCATCAGGCAATTTGAGAAGTTGCAGCACTGTCCCAATAGTACCTATCTGGTACACGTCTTCCTTACCTGGATCATCATTCGCAGCGTCTTTTTGTGTTGTCAAAAGAATCTGTTTGTCATCGTTCATAACGTCTTCTAGTGCTTTGATTGATTTTTCCCGTCCAACAAAAAGAGGAACTATCATATGTGGAAAAACCACAATATCTCTCAGAGGAAGGACCGGGTATTTCGCATCTGTAGTAGTCATAATCTTTGCACCTCACTGCTGATCGCCGTTGCTATGATGTAATATGTGACCAACGCCTCACCAATAGTTGGCGTCGAACTTACAAAAAATCAAGACGCTGGATGCAAAATCTTTTAGGACAAAAGATGTTAGGCGCTAGTTTCTATGTCTTCTCTACGTTCTGAATGGACAGAGATTGGTTTGTTGCCATTTTCAACGACGTCTGAGTTGATGATTATTTCTTCCACATCGTTCATTTCCGGAAGCTCAAACATGGAATCGAGAAGAATTGTTTCCAATATTGATCTCAACCCCCTCGCTCCTGTTTTCCTCTCGATAGCTTTAACGGCTATACTTTTTAGAGCCTCGTCACGAAACTCCAACCTTACCTTTTCCATCTCGAAAAGTCTTTGATACTGTTTTGTGAGGGCATTTTTAGGTTTACTTAATATATCTACCAAAGCCTCCTCATCTAAATCTTCAAGTGTTGCAAGCACCGGCAGTCGCCCCACAAACTCTGGAATCAAGCCGAATTTCAACAAATCTTCCGGCTCAACCTCTCTTAACACATCACCGGTTCGGCGGTCATCAGGAGAACTAACCTCGGCGTTAAAGCCAATTGACGAACCTTTACTTCTATTGGTGATTATTTGATCCAATCCCGAGAACGCCCCTCCACAAATGAACAAAATATTCGTTGTATCCACCTGCAGAAACTCTTGCTGTGGGTGCTTTCTTCCACCCTGAGGTGGAACACTCGCTATGGTTCCCTCCATAATTTTCAGGAGCGCTTGTTGCACACCCTCACCAGATACATCTCGCGTTATTGATGGGTTATCCGCTTTTCTGCTTATTTTGTCTACCTCATCTATGTAAACGATCCCGCGTTGAGCCCTCTCAACATTGTAGTCAGCAGCTTGCAAAAGCTTGAGGATAATATTTTCAACGTCCTCTCCAACATATCCCGCTTCAGTAAGTGTTGTCGCGTCGGCCATTGTAAATGGTACATCTATAATCCTTGCAAGCGTCTGTGCTAGCAGCGTTTTACCACAACCGGTTGGACCAATTAACAATATGTTCGACTTTGCAAGTTCCACTTCACCGTGTTTCTGGTCGTGTGAAAGGCGCTTGTAGTGGTTGTGGACTGCAACCGAAAGAATTCTTTTTGCTTGAGACTGTCCGATTACATAATCATCTAAAACATCGCAGATAGCCTGGGGTGTAGGGACCCCATCTCCATCTTTTACAAAAGTTGACTTGTTCTCCTCACGGATAATGTCCATGCAAAGCTCTACACATTCATCGCAAATAAATACGGTTGGTCCAGCTATCAGTTTACGAACCTCGTGTTGACTTTTCCCGCAAAACGAGCAGTAGAGGGTATTTTTGGTATCTGCCCCGTTGGATCCGCCACCTGTTGCCTTGGTCATTTCGTCCCGTCCAAAATAATCATCTTCGTCTAAGTATGTCCCAGCCACTGACGTTTAACAATGATAAATAAATACTTTTGGCAAATTTTCACAAGAAGCGCCAACACCGTATTTTAAAAAATTGCATCTATTCTTGATCTGCCGGTCTCTTTTCAACAACCTCGTCAATCAAGCCAAATGACAACGCCTCATCAGGGGTCATAAAGTTATCGCGTTCCATCGCTTTTTCTATTTTGTCTAATTTTTGCCCAGTATGTTTAACATATATTTCATTAAGCCGTGAGCGTGTCGACAATATTTCTTTTGCATGAATTTCAATGTCAGTGGCTTGGCCCTGAAAACCACCGGAGGGCTGGTGGATCATTATTTTTGAGTTTGGCAAACTATAACGCTTCCCCTTCGC
>Ga0160423_10000376_pt1 | contig 35908 bp, 43 predicted proteins | sample CRUFie14St8metaG_FD_108191 | JGI IMG/M metagenome (GOLD analysis project Ga0160423, IMG submission 108191) | Marine microbial communities from the Costa Rica Dome - CRUD Field 142mm St8 metaG | ecosystem: Environmental > Aquatic > Marine > Oceanic > Photic zone | place: Costa Rica: the Eastern...
ACAGTTTCTTGGTTAGTAATTGGTGAAAGACATGACCAACACATGAAAGATACTGATTGGACTGATTCTGATGGTAAAGTAATAGTAGAGCCTACAAAATGATAAAAGCTATACAAGAACAACAAGAACAGATTGATGCCTTACAATCTGAAATTAACTTACTAAAAGGAGAATAAATATGGCAATATCTTACGAATGGGATTGTAAAACTTGTGATACATACCCAACAAAAAGCGGTAAATCAAATGTAGTGTATAACGTACATTGGAGGCTCACTGCAACAGACGATACTAATAAAGATAGTAATGGTAATAATTGGACTGCTGAGACATACGGCTCACAAGCCGTTAGCACAGATGATTTGTCTAATTTTATTAACTGGTCAAGTCTTACTAATGCTGATGTACAAGGCTGGGTTGAAGCTGCATTAACTGCTGATACTGTCACTGCTATGAAAACATCATTAGATGCACAGATAGCTGAAAAAGTATCACCAACAAGTGTTTTAAAAACTTTAAGTGAGTAAAAATGACTAAAGAAAACCAAGAACCAATAGTTATGTTAAATGATAAAGAAATGAAAGTTTCTGATTTAACTCCACAACAACAATATTTTCATTCGCAGATACTAGATTTATCGAATCAAGAATCACGAATACAATTTCAACTAGACCAAGTTAAGGCTAGTAAAAGCGTTTTTGAAAAAGCATTTGTTGACTCAACAAAAGAGCAAGCAAATGAAATTTTAGAAACAGAAACCAAAACCCTAGAAAACTAAGGAGATATATGAAACATATAATAATATTAATAGGTGCTGTATTTATAACATCATGCGCGACTGTGGGTGCTGTTATAGATGGCGGTAAAGATTTAACAACAAGCGTTATAGATTCAACTGTCAAAACAGCAGGTAACATAACAACTTCTGCTTTAGAAGATGTAAGTGGTGTCATTGATACTGTCGCAGAATCAACTGAAGGAATAGTTGATAATGTAGTAGAAGAAATAGACGAGCAAACAAATGAGTTGCAAGATACAGAAAAAGAGAAAGAGCAACAAAAATAAATAAATTATGACTACAGTAAAAGAAGCTATGAGTCATATTCAAGGACACGAAAGAGAATGTGCCATAAGATATGAGTACATAGAAAAAAGATTAGATGAAGGCTCTGCTAAATTTAAAAAATTAGAAATGCTTATATGGGGCATTTATCCTTTTATAGTTGGTTCAGTATTTATAGCTAATTTACTTAACTAATATGTACGAGTATGGTTGTAAAATTACAAGAGTAGTAGATGGAGATACTGTTGATGCTGATATTGATTTAGGATTTAGCATAAAATTTCAATCTAGAATTCGTTTGTATGGTATAGACACACCAGAAAGTAGGACTAGAAACTTAGATGAAAAAGCTAGAGGTAAGCTAGCATCTAAGTTTCTAGAAGATTCCATACAAAAAGCCTCTTCTGTAAAAGTTAAAACTAAACTAGATAAAAAAGGTAAATTTGGTAGAGTTCTTGGTTCTATAATTGCTGATGACATTGACTTAAATCAAGCCATGATTGATAAACATTTAGCTGTAAAATATTTCGGTCAATCAAAAGAAGATATAGAGTCAGAACATTTAGTAAATAGACAAAAGCTAATAGATTTAGGATTATTTAATCCAGATGAATGAAATAGTAGTATTTATTCAAGAAGTTGGTTTTCCTATAGCAGCAGCCATAGGTTTAGGTTGGTTTATTTATAAACTTGTTATAAGAATTGTTGACGGCATGGAAACAAAATTAGATATTGTTGATGAAAAAGTAGCACAACAAATCAATGCTATAGAGGAAAGGTTAGGCACAAAACTTGATACACAACATGGTATTTTAGTAGCATTAATAGATAGAGTTAGAAGTTTAGACAATGAAATTATACGACAAGATACTTTAATTAAAACTATATTAGGAGTCCCACAACTTATAGATAGTAATAAAATAGCTAAGGCAGATAGAGATGACCAAAGAAAAGACTAAACAAAAAATACAAGATGAAATAGTAAAAACTAAAATAGCTACGTGGTTTTTACTTATGGGATTAATTATGTTTGTTTTTATTCTTGCACAAAATATATATGCAGATACCATAACTTTTAAATTTAAATCTCCTAGTTTTAATGGAGTAGGAACATCAAGTCACTACTTAACTATAGAAAATCAAGAATACACTCGTAAGTTGACTATAAAAGAAGAAATAAAAGCTTTGCAAGATGAGATAGAAAGAGAAAAAGAGAATTCTACACTTGCTAGGTTTATGCGTAATCTGGAATCAAGAGTCTATGCAGAACTATCAAGACAGTTAGTAAATAATTTATTTGGTGAAACACCGCAAAGCGAAGGTGTCATTACTTTAGAGGGCAATACTATTGAATATACTAGTGATGGCGTAACATTAACTTTAAAAATAACGGAAGCAGATGGGACAGTCACAGAAATTGTTATACCTATTGGTACCTTTACTTTCTAGTTGTTCTATATTTAATCAGTTAGAGGATACTTACGAACATAGATTTCAAGAACATAACATAGTAAATATATCTGAATTACAATCAGTTGAACTAGCAAATGTTCCAAAGCCAATTATAAAACCTGTAGTAGCTGTATATCCAATGGCATTTACAGACCAAACAGGTCAAAGAAAAAGCAATAGTGAATTCGCTTTATTTAGCACTGCTATAACTCAACAACCAAATGCCTTACTCATAAGAGCATTAAAACATGCTGGAAATGGAGATTTTTTTACAGTAGTTGAAAGAGTTGGATTAGATAATTTAACAAAAGAAAGACAGCTAATAAGGTCTGCAAGAGAACAAAGTATTTCAGAAGATGAAAAGAAAAAAGCACTAAGACCTTTATTATTTGCAGGAGTTTTAATCGAAGGTGCAGTTATATCTTATGAAACTAATCTTGCTACAGGAGGCATTGGAGCTAGGTATTTAGGTATTGGTTCTAGTGTTCAGTATAGAGAAGATAGTATAACTATAACCTTACGCATGGTATCAGTAGCTACAGGAGAAATACTGATAGAAGTAATGACTGAAAAAACCATATTTAGTTATGGTAAATCAGAAGATGTATTTCGATTTATAGAAGCGGGAACAGAACTAGTTGAAATAGAAATGGGTAACTCCAGAAATGAATCAACAACTATAGCTTTAATGAAAGCAATAGAAAGTGCTGTATTAAAAATTATAAATGTCGGTTATGACAGGAGTTTTTGGAAACATGAAAAAATTAAAATTAATGAGCCTGATTGTGATGATGACTGCATTGCAAACATACGGGGCTGATAACGAAATATACGTAGACCAATCTGGTACAGGTGCAAATATAGACCTAGAACAGCTTGGTATATCTAATATTATAGGTGGTTTAAATTCAACAGCAGGCAGTTTAAATCCTTTTGATTTAGACGGTAATACTATGACACTTGATATTAATATGATTGGTGCTACTAATAAATTTTTAGGTGACATATTTGCTGATAATTTTACTGGTTTTTATGAGTTTGATGGTGGAACTAATACTTTTACTATACAAGTAGACCCAACAGATACTTACAGTTCTGATGGTTCTAATCAATATGTAGATGTAACTGGTAGTGGAAATACATTTACTCTTAATCAAGGAACTAGTGCTATGGCAACAAACTTAGACTTAGATTGGATTATAAATGGTTCTAATAATAGTATTACATCAAATATAAATATTGATGGTGCTACAAACTATATGGATATAGATGGTTCTGATAATGCAGTGACATATACAGGAACAGGTGTAACTGCTTCTGCAGGTGGATATTTTTATTTAGACCACACAGGCGGTTCACGAACATTTAATATTTCACAATTAAGCACGCAAGATAATGACTGGCTCAAAATTATATCCGTTTCTGGCACTGCTGCTTCTACTGTTTGCGTCATTCAAAACGACCAAGGTACAAGCACAAGCTGTTAATATAGGAGATATATCTGAATTAAACGGCACAGCACAAATCATAAGAGATAAACCTTATGATGCTAATTTAAAATTTGCAGTACAAAGTAATGATGAAGCCATAACTACTGATGGTAGAATGGCTATAACATTTTTAGATGAGTCTACAGTAAGATTGACAGAGCATAGTCAATTACTAATAGATGAATATATTTATGACCCAGACCCTTCTAAAACAAAAATGGCACTTACTTTTGGATTAGGAACTGCAAGATTTATAACAGGTAATTTAAATCGTATAGATAAACAAAACATTAGTTTAAAAACTCCAACTGCAAACATAGCTATACGTGGAACAGACTTTACAGCAACCGTAGATGAATTAGGTCGAAGCCTTATAATACTTTTACCTGATGCTTTTGGTTTATCAAGTGGTGAAATAGAAGTGGTAACTGCTATGGGAACTGTGGTATTAAATAAACCCTATGAGGCTACTACAGTAAGCGTGTTTGAATCTGCACCTACTAAACCAGTTATTTTAGATTTAACTTTAGACGTTATAGATAATATGCTTATCGTAACTCCACCTAAAGAAGAAATAGTTTTAGAGGAAGAAACTACAACATCAAAAACTGATAGTGTTTTAGATTTTAATGATTTAGATATAGATTATCTTGCAGAAGATTATTTAAAAGAAGATAGTCTTGAATTTACAGAACTAGATATAAATTATTTAGATGTAAATTATTTAGAAGATTTATTAAACGTTATAGATGCCTTAGCAATAGAAGAAGAAGAAGATGTGCTAGCTCAAGCTACTACTACACAAATAACAGGCACTTTATTAGGTAAAGACCCAGATACTCAGATAACAACTTTTATTACAGGTAATATTGTTAGCTTACGTAGAGAGGTAAATGAAAGCGTTAGAATAGATGTAAATGGTAGTAATGCTTATACTGTAATATTAATACAAGATGGTGTTTCTAATGTAGTAAAAATTAATGGTGGTAGTGATTCTATAATAACTATAACTCAGAGTGATTAAATGAATAAATTAATATTACCATTAATCATATTACTTAGTTTGCCTTTGTTATTTAAATCTACACCTACAGAAATTATAAAGCTAAAAACGTTTGACGCTTTTATAAAAACACCAAAACCTTCAGATAATTTTGTCATACTTAATATTACTGAAGAAGATGTAGAAAGAGAGGGTGGTTATCCACTACCTAGAAAAAGACTTGCAGAGATACAAATAGATTTACTAAACAATGGTGCAATAGGTGTGGGTTGGGTTATAAGTTTTCCACAACCAGATAGAACTGGAGGTGATGAAATATTTGCCTCAGCACTAGGATATGCACCATCAGTTTTAGCAATGTTTGAAGATGGTAAAGGTAATTATCCAAAAGCTTCAGGAACAGTTGTAAAAGGTAAAGATAATGGTGGTATAATAAGTTTGGGAGTTAAGGAGAACCTACCTCTTTTATCCAATCAAGCACTACAAGGTTTAGCCATTGCTCCCACTGATATAGACCAGCTTGTAAGAAGAATACCTTTATTAGTAAAAACACCAAACAACGAGTGGATACCTAGTTTTGGTACACAAATATATAAATCATTGCTAGATGTAAAAACTTACATTATAAAAACAAATGATAATGGTATAGAGGAAATATCAATACAGGGAATACCACCTGTTAAGACAGATAGCTTAGGGCGTAAATGGATAAGTTGGGTTAATACAGAGCAGACAACATTAGAAGAAATGTATGTAGCAGGTAAGTTTGTATTTATAGGTGTTACTGCTAACGGAGTTATGCCACAAGTAGCAACACCTGTAGGTTTGTTAGAGCCTCATAAAATACAAGCAGCACTTGCTGAATCAATATTAATACAAGATAGTCCTTATATACCTGATTGGAGTTTAGCTCTTGAATTATTAATTCTAGTGATAACTGTAATTTTAGTTTGGTATTCAATAAATATTTTTGGAGTATGGTTAGGATTAGTATTCACTGGTGTATATTTTTTATCTACTGGTTTTATAGGCTATAAACTCATAACTAGTAGTTTATTAATAGATGTAACATGGACTCTAATATCACAGTTTATTACAGGATTTATAGGATTTTATTTAAGATTTAAACAACAGTATCAATTAAGACAACAAATAAAAAAACAGTTTGAACATTATCTAGACCCAAGACAAGTAAAACAATTACAAGATAATCCAGAATTATTAAAACTTGGAGGAGAACGTAAATACTGTACTTTTTTATTTACAGATGTTAGAGGTTTTACTAATCTATCTGAAAAATTAGAGCCTGAAGAAGTAACAAAAATTATGAACAAAGCTCTTACCATACAAGCTAATGCTGTAAAAAAATATGGTGGTATGGTAGATAAGTATATTGGCGATGCAATGATGGCAATTTTTAATGCACCAATAGATTTAGATATGCACGAAGATAGAGCAATATTAACTGCTATAGAAATAAAAAAAGAAATGCAAAAAGCAAATTTAGGTATTGCCATAGGAATAGGAATTAATAGCGGTAATGCTGTGATAGGAAATATGGGTAGCGATACTAGATTTGATTTTACTGCAATAGGAAGTGATGTAAATTTAGCAGCTAGATGTGAAAGTAGTTGTAAAGAAGTAGGAGAAGATATAATCATTGCACAGAATACTGCTACACAAACGGATATAAAATTAATGAAATTAAAACCTATAGCAATGAAAGGCATTGCTAAACCAGTTGAAATTTATACAGTACAGGAGTCAACATGAAAGGATTGTTTAAAAATATTATTGGTGCAGTAGCTCCAACATTAGGAACAGCAATAGGAGGTCCTATGGGTGGCATGGCTGCTAATATGATTGCAGATGTTTTAGGTGTGCCTAATGACCAAAAGTCTATAGAAACAGCTATACAAAATGCTACTCCAGAACAAATGTTGGAGCTCAAAAAAGCAGAACAAGCTTTTGAAGTACAAATGAAAGAGCTTGACGTAGATGTTTTTGAGTTAGAAGTAGCTGATAAACAAAATGCAAGAAGCATGTTTAGTAAAGATTGGACAGCAAGAATTATAGGTATAGCTACTATAGCTGGATTTTTGGGTTACATATTTTTAGTTACTTTACAACCACCAGAGCAAAACAGCGAAGCATTAATTAATTTAGTGCTTGGTTATTTAGGAGGATTAGCGAGTGCAATTATTTCGTTTTATTTCGGAGCATCTCATACCCCCGATAAAGGAGAGTAAAATGCAAATATCACAAGAAGGCGTTACGCTTATAAAACATTATGAAGGTTGTCCTAAAGATGCAGATGGTAATGCCGTTTCTTACAGATGTCCTGCTAATAAACCAACAATAGGTTATGGTTCTCTAAAATTAAAAGATGGCACACCTGTTGAAGATAACATGACTATTACTATGGAAGAAGCTGAGGAATTATTAGCTCATGAACTTGAAGAATATGAAGGTTATATACATGATTTAGTAAAAGTAGAGTTACATCAAAACCAGTTTGACGCTTTAGTGTCTTGGGTTTTTAATCTAGGTCCAACTAATTTAAAAAACTCTACTATGTTAAAAGTTTTAAATAGCACACATGTTGACTGGTCAGACATACCATATCAAATACAAAGATGGAATAAAGTTAATGGTGAGGTAAACGAAGGATTAGTAAAAAGAAGAAAAAGCGAAGCTTTATTATTTGAAGGCAAGGATTGGACTGAGGTATAGATATGCCATTTGCTAAATTTGTATTTAAACCAGGCATAAATAAAGAAGGCACTAACTATTCAAATGAGAATGGTTGGTTTGATGCAGATAAAATAAGATTTAGAAAGGGCAGACCAGAAAAAATAGGTGGTTGGCAAAAACATTCATCTAGTTCTTTTTTAGGAACTTGTAGAAAAATACACGTTTACAGTGATATAGAATCTACTAAATACAAAATACTAGGAACACATAAAAAGTTGTATGGAGTAGAAGGAACTACGTTTAATGATATAACACCAATTAGAGAAACTACTTCTGCAGGTGATGTAACTTTTGCAGCTACAAATGGTAGCTCTACGATAACAGCTACAGATACTTCTCATGGTGCAGTAATAGGAGATTTTGTTACATTTAGTGATGCGTCTAGTTTAGGTGGTAACATTACAGCAGCAGTATTAAATCAAGAATACGAAATAGCATCAGTTCCTAATGATAATAGTTTTACTTTTACTGCTAAAGACACTAGTGGGACTGAAGTAACAGCAAATAGCAGTGATAGTGGAAATGGTGGCTCATCAGTTGTAGGGACATATCAAATAAATGTTGGACTAGATACTTATGTTTCTTCTACAGGTTGGAGTGTAGGTTCTTGGGGTGCTGGAGGATTTGGTTCTACAACACCTTTATCTTTAACTAATCAATTAAGATTATGGACAATAGATAATTTTGGAGATGATACTATAGCAGCACCTAGAGGTGGACCTATATACTATTGGGATGAATCTGGTGGTTTATCTACTAGAGCAGTATTAGCAAGTAGTAGAGCAGGAGCAAGTAACACACCAGTTGCTGTATTACAATTATTAATGTCAGATGTAGATAGACACGTAATAGCTTTAGGTTCTAACCCAATAGGTTCTAGCACTATAGACCCACTATTAGTAAGATTTTCTGATAAAGAAAATGCAGTAGATTGGACACCAACTGCGACAAATTCAGCAGGTGGTGTCAGGCTTTCTACAGGTAGCACAATTATAGGTGGTTTACAAACAAGACAAGAAATACTTATTTGGACAGATGTGGGTATAGTTTCCATGCGTTTTGTTGGTGCTCCATTTGTGTTTAGTTTTAATGAAGTAGCAACTGGTATGTCACTTATATCTCCTAACGGAGCAGCTACTGCAGGTGGTACAGTTTACTTTATGGACGATGGTGCTTTTTATCAGTACTCAGGTTCTGTGCAAAGATTGCCTTGCACTGTGTTAGACCACGTATTTAATGATTTTAATAAAAGTCAAGCATACAAAATTTTTGCAGCAGCTAATCCTAAATACAATGAAGTAATGTGGTTTTATCCTAGTGAAAATAGTCAAGAAATAAATAGATATGTAATCTATAATTATTTAGAACAAAGTTGGAGTATAGGAACTACTAGTGATAACTTTGTTAGAACAGCATGGAATCCTGCATACACATTAGATTATCCATTGGCTGCAAGTAAAGATGATGACTCTGGCTCCAATTATTTGTATGACCAAGAGTTTGGATATTTAGCAGACGGTAATGGATTTACTGCTTTTATAGAATCTTCTGACTTTGATTTAGACCCAGATGGAGAAAACTTTATGTTTATATCCAAGTTAATACCAGACATACAATTTAGAAAATCTACTGATACAGGCGATACTGTCAATGTAGTGATAAAAGGTAGAGAATATCCGCTTCAAGATTTATCCACATTATCTACTGTAGCTGTAACACCTAATTCTACTTTTACTAATACTAGAAGTAGAAGTAGACAAAGTGCTATTAGAGTAGAAAACTCTACAGGAGATTTTGGTTGGAGATTAGGTGATTTAAGATTAGAACTTAGAAGAGACGGTAAAAGATAATGGCAGATAAATCAGCAGTACCACTTCCTATAGCAACTACAGAATATGATGAAATAAATGAAACTATTACAAGAAGAACAATAGAGCAAACGTTTCAAGATATAAACTCTGACATAGGAAATGCTAAAAGAAAACAAGATACTATAAGCAGTAAGGCTATACGCAGACATCAATTTTTGTTAATGGGAGTTACAGGTGGCTGATAGTTTAAAAGTTTTAGGGCAACTTGACCCAGCAGCAACAACTACAACTGTTTTATATACAGTGCCAGATAAAACTCAAACAACAGTGAGTTCTATAGTTGCTGCTAATAGGACAGGTTCAGCAATAACGTTTAGATTAAGTGTACATGTAGCAGGTGCTACTGCAGATGATAAACAGTTTTTATTTTATGATAAATCTGTAGCAGCAAATGACTCTTTTTCTATAGTTATAGGAATTACTTTAAATCAAGCAGATGTTATAAAAGTACGAACAAGTGCAGTAGACATGAGCTTCAATATATTTGGTTGTGAAACAACCGAGGAAAGATAATATGGATTTAAAACAACAAGCAAAAAACGTAGCAGCACAAGGTCGTTTTGGCGATTCTATGCTGCTTCATGTAAATCCTGCAGAAATGAAAGGTATTGCATCGGCGATGCCTATAACTATAAATCCTGAAACAGGACAACCAGAAGCTTTTTTACCATTCTTGGCACCTATTTTAGGTAGTCTAGGATTTAGTGCTTTAGCAGGGACAGGTGCTTTAGGTGCAACATTAGCTGCTAAACCACTGCTTGCATCAGCGATAGGTTCTGGTCTTGCACAAACTGCAGTCACAGGAGACCTTAAAAAAGGTATATTAGCTGGTATAACTGGTTATGGCGTTGGTTCTGCATTACAAGGAGCAGGAGCAGCAGCACAAGGAGCACAAGCTTCTGAGGCAGCTACTCAAGCTATAACTGATGCTGCAACAGATGCAGCAACAAGTTCTGCTTTACTTGACCCTAACTTAGTCAATCCTAGTATTTCTGGACCTGTAATGCCAGGTGCTGCAGGAGTAGGTTTAAATCAAGCAGGTATGGATGCAGTAAATATCGCTACTAATCAAGCTCTAACAACAGGTCAGCCAATTATAAGTCAAGCAGCAAAAACAGGTTTTGGAGATGTTATAGGTTCAGAAGCTTATCTTGCATCTAATCCTACACTTGGACAAGCTTTCCAAGATGCTGGAGGATTTAGTTTAGAAGGTGGTACAAATTTACTTACTAGTTTATCACAGCCTAGTTCCTACTTGCCTATAGCAGGAGGTATGGGAACCACAGGAGTAATAATGTCTCAAGAAGCTTTTGAAGAACAATTAAAACAAATGGGTATAGATGCAGAAGAAAGAAAAAGAAGAATAAGAGAAATGTACCCAGAAAATATACCAGTAGCCTCTGGGGGTGCTTTGAGTTTTCAAGAAGGTGGTATTACATTTGATGAAAGAATGTTTTTGCCAAGGATGAATCCAAATGTTATGAATACACAGGCTATACAAAGAAGAACTGTTCCCATAGACCCTAATTTTATGCCAGGGTTTCAACCAGAATTTAACTATTTTCAAAATATAAATCCTAGTGCAACAGCTTTACAAAGTGGAGCTCAAGGTATTATGGCAGTTAATCAACCTAGTGTAGGTCCTTTTAACCCAACAGCAACACCAGGATATAATCAGTTTTACAGTGCTGCATTAGGCGCTGCTCCACAAGTATTAAATCCTTTTGCTCCAGTAACACCATTTACACCAATACCCCCAGCAATACCAACAACACCTCCAGATGATGGCACAGGTGACAGAGATGACACACCTCCTCCACCACCACCCCCAGATGATGTACCACCTCCAATAGATATACCTATAGATGGACCTATAATACCACCTATAGGCAAAGGCGGTCCTGGTTCTGTTCCACCTTCTATAGGTAGAATAGATGATTTTGTAGATTTACCTACACCTCTTGTTCCACCAACAGATGGTCCAATAATACCTAATATACCTAACATACCAACTGGAGGAGACTTTTCTATACAAAGAGAAGAAATAGATATGAGAGATATGATGCCTCCTTCTGTAGGTAGAATAGGCGGTGATATAAATCAAGATAATTTTATACCTATGCAGCCTCCAGTCATAACTCCACCTATAGACACACCTCTATTGCCACCAATGACACCGCTTGAAAAACCAATAATAACTCCTCCTCCTTTAGAGGATTTTGGTTTTGGTCCAGGAATAAGACCAACAGAAGATTTTTTAATAAATCCTGAGCCTATGCCGATTGCTAGACAAATGCCTGTTGGCAATCCAATACCTTTTGTGCCACCAGTAATGCAACCTGAGCCCGTCATACAGCCTGCACCTATGGTGCAACCTGAGCCTATCCCTGTTACGGCTCCAACTGTGCCATTTGTGCAGCCTAATATACCATTAATAAATCCAAGCATTTTACCTACACCAGTGAATATGATTCCGCAAATGCCAATTATGTCACCTCGTATGCGTATGGCAGAAGGAGAAAGCACAGAAGTACAAGTTGATAAATTACCTGAAGGATTAAAAGCTATGTATGATTCTGGACCAAAAGGTCGTGAAGGTGTAGAAAAGATAGCAGCTAAAACAGATAAATTTCAAGAAGGTCGTTCTACTTCTATAATGCAAGATGAAGTCACCATAGAACTCGTAAAGTTTTTAAGAGGTGAAACAGATGATGATAGTATTATTGCTAAGTTTTTAGAAAAATATGGCAATGAAGCGTTTATGCAAGTCAGGCAAGCCGTGCTACAAAATATTATTCCAGGGGCACAAACTCAAGGAATGATTCAAGGTAACAATCAAGGCGGTATGGATGATGATATAAACGGACTAATAGGTGCTACTCAACCTGTAGCAGTATCGCAAGATGAATACATAATTCCTGCAGATGTAGTGTCAGATTTAGGAGATGGTTCTTCCGATGCTGGTGCTAAAAAGCTAGACCAATTACTTGATAGAGTTCGTATGGCAAAAACAGGAACTACAAAGCAAGCATCACCTATAAAAGATAAAGAGGTTATGCCAGCATGACGGAAGCAGCAGTGCAAATATCTGAAGAATATAAAATATCTTTAATACCATCACAAGAATTAATTAAGATATGGGACCAATGTGAACCTATATTATTTAAATCTTGTAAACGTTCAGATGGTAGAGATAGACCTGTAGATATTTTTTATCGTTGTACTAGAAATCAATCAAGTTTATGGATTATTTTTGATGATTCAGATTTAAACATAATAGGTTGTGTTGTTACAAATTTACATGATTATCCATCAGGAAAAAGAATGTTGCATATAGAACACGTTGCAGGCAAACAAATGGATAAGTGGGCAGACTTAGGATTAGAGTGTATGTATAAATGGGCAGCAGAAAATAAATGTGAAGGCATTGAAGCTGTTGGTCGCACAGGATTTGTGCATTGGATAAAAGATAGAGAAGAATGGCGAGAAACATCTCGTTTTTATGAAATGAAACTAAAAGGAGAATAGTATGGGTGGAAGAAGTGGCGGTAGCAGTTCAGCACCAACAGAACAAACCGTATACAGCACCGATTTACCAGAATACGTAGAACCGTATTTTACCCGTCTTTTAAGTAGAGGCGAGGGAGAATCGTTACAACAGTATACGCCATACGGTGGACAAAGACTGGCTTACTTTTCGCCAGACGAATTAACTAGTCAATCCATGACCAGAGGTTTTGCTATGCAAGGTACTCCTATGCAGTATCAACAAGCACAAAATATTTTAGGACAAATGGGTGGTTATGGTTCTACTTATCAAGCAACTCCTTTTACTTCTAGTTATGACCCTAGTGTAAGAGGTTCTGAATATCAGGCTGGTCAGTTTACACCGCAAGCACAAAGTATGACTTTTGAACAGGGCATCGGTAGATTTATGTCTCCGTATCAGCAAGCAGTTACTGATATTGTCAAAAGAGAAGCAACAAGAGGCTCAGAAATACAAGCTGATAAAATATCAGATGCTGCAGCCATGTCAGGCGGATTGGGTGGTTATCGTGAAGCGATATTACAAGCAGAACGAGAAAGAAATCTTGGACAAAGATTAGATGATTTACAAACACGCGGCAGTCAAGCAGCCTTTGATAGAGCAGCAGCACAATTCGATAGAGAAAGAGCAGCAGACCTACAAGAACAAAGATTAGGATTGCAAGCTTTTCAACAAGGAGAACTTGGCAGACAACAACAAGAAAGACTAGCACAACAAGCATCAGTTGCAGGTGAACAAGCAAGACAGCAAGCAGCTAGATTAGGTCTTACTGCACAACAAGCAGAAGATAGAGCAAGACAAGCACAAGAACAATTTGCACAAAGAGCTTTTGATATTTCTAGCCAGCTAGGTTTGCGTACTGCTCAAGGACTTTCTGGTCTAGGAGATACTATACAAAGAGATGCTTTAGCAAGAATAGGTGCCTTGTCAGATATAGGCGGACAACAAAGAGCTTTGCGACAAGCTAGTCTTGATTTAGGTTACGAAGATTTCTTGCGTCAGCAGGGCGAAACACAAAGACAACTTGGTGTATTAAGTAATATACTAAGAGGTGTACCAGTGCAACCGCAAAGAACAGTAAGCACGTTCCAGCAACAACCTGGATTATTTCAACAAGCAGTAGGTCTTGGTTTACAAGGTCTAGGTTTATATAGAGGATTATCGTAATGTCTTTAATTAAACAAGCAGAAGAATTAGAGTTTGTACCAAAGCAACAACTGATACAAATGGCACAAAATCCAAGAGGAGATTATCCTCCTTTCTTGGTGATTAGCGAAATAGAAAGAAGAAAACAAAATGAAAGAGCATTTGAAGCTCAACAAGCAAAAGCCAATATGCCTACAACTACTGTTGCAGAAGAATCAGTTATGGAGTTTGCAGGTAGAGGCATAGCTCCGAGTAAACCTATGCTCATGGCTGGTGGTGGCATAACACAAATGCAAGTTGGTGGTGCTTTAGGTACAGGTAGCGATAGTCTTGCTGCATCATTTAGTCCCTTTATGCAAAAACCAGAAGAAGATGAAGATGGTATTTTTAGAAAAGCTATAGATTTTGCTAAAGAAAATCCAGCACAAGCCTTATCGTATGCCTCTAATGCTCTGCTGTTTTTACCTGGAGTAGGATTACTAGGTATGGGTGCTATAAAAGCTGGAGCAAAATTATTACCTAGAGTAGTTCAAGCCGCAAAATCTGCAGGTCAAAAAGGTTTTACAAAACCAAATCCTGCATTTATGAGAGGTCCACAAGGAAAAGGTAGTTTTACTATGGGTGGTCCAGAAAGAACATTTAGTTTAGCAAAAACTGCAACTGTAGGTTTACCAGCAATAGGAGCTACTAAATTAGGAGTAGAAGCATTGAGTGGTAATGAAACTACTACAATGGATAACAAAGGAATTACAGCACAAGAGCAAATAGCTCAAGAATCACAAAGTAAATTACAGCAATTACTTACAAATACTGCTACATCTACAGATACTACAGATACAGATGATAGAGATAGATTTTTAACAATAGCTCAACTAGGTGGAGTTATAGGTGCAGCTAGAAACCCGTCTGAATTATCTGCAGGTCTTGGTCAATTAGCAGGCAATATACAGCAACAAAGACGTGGCGAATATATGAGACAAGCAGAGCTACAACTTAAACAAGCACAAATAGCACAAGTGCAAAGTGCTATAGAAAACTTACCTATTGAGCAACTTAATGAAACTTACAATGCTATTATAGAAGGTATAAATGCTGGTCAGTTAGATGCTGAAGAGTATGGACCTACGTTAAACTCAATAGTACAAAGATTGATGGCGTTGCAAAGTATAGATATAGAACAAGGAGATACCTATAAACAGTTTGTATCTAATGCCTAATGGAAACAATAAGATTAAATGAAAGTCAGGTTTTAAATTTACCAGAAAATTTAGACCCGCAAACTAGAGCAAAGATAGCTGCAGAAGTAAAAAGAGATTTTGGTATAGACATAAACCAAACAACATTACTTGGTAGAGCAACAGAGATACCAAAAGGTATCGCAAGAGGTGCTACTTTATTAGCTACAGATGTGCCATTAGGTATATCTGCTTTGTTTGATGTTGGTGATGATGGTGTAATAACTAAAGGATTACAAGATTTTCAGAAAAGAGTTAGAGAAACTTCACCTTTAGCAGCAAAACCAGGCTATGAAGATTTGTGGACAACTAAACTAGCAGAAGGTGTTGGTTCTTTTGTACCATTTTTAGGTGCTGCAAAGGTTGGTCAAGTTCTTACCAAAACACCACAAAAATTATTTACTAAAGAATACTTTAAAAGTCCTGCATTTACAGTGCCTGGTGCTTTAGGTGTAACTTCTGGTATGGCACAACAAGCCGATAGAATAGAAATGGCTAGACAGTTAGGCGAAGATGTCGGTCCTGTAGCAGAAACACTAGCAACAGTAACAGGCGGTACTATTGGAGTATCAGAAGTATTACCTGTAGCAGCGATACTAAATAAATTATCTAAAGGTGCATTACTTGATGAAGTAATGGGTAACAAAATAAAAAGAGCATTAGTATCTGGAACCCAAGAGGGTGCTCAAGAGGTGTTTGCTAGTATTGCACAAGATGCTACAGCTAGAGGTTTTTACAGTGATGAGCTACCTATAGGTGAAAGCATATTAGATGAGTTTACTATAGGAGCAACCATAGGTGCTGGTGCAGATTTAATTTTAAATAGTTTTGCTGGTAGAAGAGGTTTAGCAAATCAAAGATTTAAAGACGAAGAACAAGCTGCTAGAGAAAATAATAGAATTGCACAAGAGAATAAAAAAGCAGAATTTGAACTAGCACAACAACAAGGAGACCTAGAGGTATTACAACCTAGAGTATCTAAAGAAACACCAGATGTTCCAGTCCCACCAATCACTACAACAGTTCCAACTTTATCTGTGATACAAACACCAGATGGTAAATACTCTTTAATTGACCCTACTAATACTACCCAACCAGTGCTTAGAGTTTTTGACACAGAGGCAAAAGCTTTAACATCTAAAAAAAGAGAACAAAACAAATTATTCAGAGAAAAAAATCTTAGCGAACTTACAAATGACTTATACAATTTAGGTCTTATAAACAGTTCTTCTGGTCTTGCTATGGGTAACACCATAAAAGATACAAACAACCAGTTTGTAAATGCCAAATCTATTATAGACTTTGATTCCAAAGTAGACCCCAAAAAACTAAAATCAAAAGACGATTACTTTAAAAACAAAAACGTAGATGTAAAAGATGCGTATACGTTTGCAGAAGTACGTAAAATTTTAAATGCTAAAGACCTTAATTTATTATTAAGAGACAAAGCATCACAAGTGTTTGCTGCTTCAGAAAAAGCAGGAGAGCCATCTATACGTGATGATAAGAAACTAGTTAATGTTAATAACAAAGCTATAAAAGATTTAGCTGCATCTAAAAACATAGAACTAGATTTTACAGACCCTGCTGTTAGATACTTTAGCAGACAGCTAACAGGCTTTGATGATATAGCCAAAGTTAAAAACCGTGGTGCAAAAGAACTATTTGTGGCACGTTTACACTCTCTTCCTAAGTTTAATGTCAAAACTAAATTCCCAGACTTCAGACCAAGAAACTACACAGCACAAGATATGGCTGATTTTGTAGCTAATTACAAAACAGACAACATAAAGTTTGATGTAGGCTCTTTATTAAAAGCTGGTCCAGACCCAATAAGAAAAAATAAAGTTGCTACAGAGCAATTTGTACGAGACCTTGTTAATAGTGGTAGAGCAGAAAAAATAGAGGGTACAAACAACTATCAGATAAGAGATAATTTTGAGTTTGATATTGCAAGAAGAGCAGAAGGATTCAACGAAACACCTGAAGAGTTTGGTGCAAGACTTAAATCAGAAGGTGTGTTACCAGACGAAACTATTACACAGCTACAAGAAGCTGAACAAGTAAGACAAGAAAGATTCTTACCACCAGAAGAAGTAGCACCAAAGATGATTAACTTTGCAGAGGCAGTTGAAGAAGGTAAAGTAAACAAGTTTGCAAAAGAGGCACAAAAAGTATTAGATGGTGTAGGCTTAGGTGAAGTTGGTTTAGTAATTAGCGATGATATATTGTCAACTACAGCTTTACGTAGAAGAGATGATACATTTGCTTTTGACCCAGAGGGTGTCACTCCAGGCACAAAAAGAGTAAGAGGTGAAGTAGCAGAGTATGACAGAAATACTGATACTATATTTATATCTTTGAGTGCCATAAATCCAGATGGGACACTATCAGAGGTAGAAATACAACAAAGAATAAATAGAGTAATAAACCATGAACTTATCCATGCTTTACGTGCCAAAGATTTAATTACAGAAAAAGATTACACCTATTTAGCTAAAGAAGTAAAACGTAGAAAAGTGCCTGCATCTGTAGACCCTAGTGCTGCAGAAAGAGGTATTACATATTACACCAGAGCAGCAGAAAGTTATTCTAATTTAGTTGATAGAGCTACTCCTGAACAAAGAGAAGATTTATTTGTAGAAGAAGCTATAGCAGAGTTATACAAAAACAAAGATAGTAAACCAGATATACCACCAAAAGCTAAAACTATTTTAGGTAAGATTACACAGTTCTTTGAGTCTCTAGGTCAAGCATTTAAACGTTCAGGTTTTAATAGAGCATCAGAGATACTACAAGAGATAGAAGCGGGCAAAGTTGGTGCTAGAGAAAGAGGTGTATTACGTTCTGTTAAAGATGTATTGCGACCAGCAAGTGCAGGCGTACCTACTTTTGCTAGAACAGATGAACCAGAAATAGGAAAGTTTACAATAAAAAAAGATGAGTTTGTTGAAGGCAATATTAATGTAGGAAAAATACTTGGATATGACGTAGAAATATTTAGAGACCCAGGTGGGATGGGAGGTCAAAACTATTCTATGATTATTACAGACCCAAGAGTAGACATGAATATAGATTTTGCATCCATAGGCTTGTTTAGTAAAAACTTACAAGAAGCAAAAAAAGATGCTGTAGATAAAATTCAAACATTAATTAATGATGGAGAAATTTTAGACTTTGCTTCAACTTATTTTATGAGAGGAGTAGGTAAAAGAGAAGATGCAGTATTAGCAAAATTAAAAGATACAGACTTACCTACTTTTGCTAGGGGACCAAGAGATGAATCGTCTGGTCACTTAGCTGATTTTTTACCTGCACAATATGGTCCACCTGCACATCAACTAGATATAGTATATAGCGATGAAAAAACAAAAGATGGTTATTATCCAGTTAGTTTTGGTTTTAGATATCCTATAAGACCAACAACAAAATCAACTACTGAAGAAATACAGAGAGCTAGACAAGCATTTATGCAATATAGCACAGCTAGAACACCACAAGAACAACAAGAAGAACGTGAGTTTATAAATAAACTTATGGAAATAAAAGGCAATCCAAATGCTATTATTACTATGTATCAAGCTGCACCACAAAGAGATTTACGAGAAGGAGATTTAATAACTCCATTTTTAAGTGAAGCTAATGCTCTTATAGAAGATTCTAAAGTTACTAAACAAGAAATAAAAGAAGCAGATAGAGCTAGAAGAAGGCAAGAACAGATAGATAAAACAGGTGCAATAAATTTACAACAAGAAAAAAACTTTGCAGCAATGGATGAAATTATGGATATGTTTGGTATGCCTGAAAGAACTCCATCAAAGTTACATATTTTTAAATTAAGAGCAGGAGATGTTCGTTGGGATGGTAATAATGGCTGGGCAAGATGGGGATATTTCCCAAGAATAAAAGCTGTAGAGGATATACCTACATTTAGTAGAGTTTCAGATATAAAAAATAAATATGCAAATGAAGATATTAAACTTGACATATTTGAAACAGAAAATGAAATTAAATTATCTAAAATAGTAGTTTCTGAAAAAAATATAGGATTAGGAACTTTTGTAATGAATGACCTAACAAACTATGCAGATAATAATAATAAAGTTATTACTTTAACTCCTAGCAAAGATTTTGGTGCAACTTCTGTAAATAGATTAAAAACTTTTTATAAAAGATTTGGTTTTGTAGAAAATAAAGGTAGAAATAAAGATTTTTCTTACAAAGATACTATGTATAGATTGCCTAAAATAAGTCAAGATATGCCTACATTTAGTAGAGATGCAGACGATGCTTATTTTGCTAATGAAAGAAAAAAAAGAAGGTTAAGTAATTTAAAAGAACAGTTAGTATTCCGTGAAGCTGAGTTAAATGAAGTTGGCAGTCAAATGACTGACAATACTAGAACTAATTTAGAAAAACAAATATCTAATATTAAAGATAGAATAACAGAAATAGAATCAGATATACCTACGTTTAGTAAAGGTGCTAGGTATAGTAAAAGAAAATTTAGTGACTTTTATTATCACATAACTCCTACTCCAAATGTAAGAGGTATTTTACAAAGTTCAATTAATCCTTTAAAACCTTCTAATTTTATAAATGCTAGAACAGGTAATAGATTTCAAGATGAGCCTGCAGTTTTTGCATTTACTAATCCAATAGATGCAATTCAATGGTGGAGTAATACAGAATTTAATAGAGAAGATTTATCTATGTTATTGATAGATAAAAATGCTAATGATTGGACACAAGACCCAGCTAGTATGTCATTTAAAGGTAACATTAAAGAGGACTTTAGACTTGTAAATTCTGATGTATTTGGTTTTGGCTTTAATGAACAGCCTACTTCTGTTATAACTACGCAACCTGTTCAAGCAAAAGATATTAAAGGTTCATTAACACTTCCTGATTTATTTGGAAAATTAGGAGAAATGTATGGAACTGTATCAGGACTTGATAATATAACACCCTATTACGGTTTATTACCAACTCGTATTGATGGTAAAGAAGAACAAATTACATATATGAATCGTGTTGCTGAAGCATTAAATCCTGTGAGTGCAAAAGATAAAAAACTATTAAATAATTTAGATAAAGCTGAAGAGTATGCAAAGTCTACAAGAAAATTTCAAGTCCCTACCTATAATACAAACTCATCCGATGTCGCTTTAGATGCAGCAATAGAATTTAATGAGGATGGAACTCCAAAAGAACCAGACATACCAACCTTTAGTGTTGGAGAAATGCCACAAGAATTACAAGCATCAGCTAGAAGAGTAATGGGTGCCTATGATGCACCAACAGAGCCATACGGTGTAAGACTTATTGAATTAGTTTCAGACCCAATAACTAATGTAAGAAAGCTATTTAAAAATGCAAGACAGCTATACATAGACAAGTACGATAAGATTGCTAGAAAGTCTATACAGTTATCAGAAGAAAATGATGCCATTAGATTATTAAATAATACTGCAGATACTAGTGCAATAGCTGCAATACGTATGTCAGACAGAGCAAGAGGTATATTCCAAGGCTTATTAACTACTGGTTATGCAACAGATTTAGTTGACGGTGAGACAGGACTAATAAATGTTTTACCGTTAGAGCTATCAGCAGAATACAATACTTTCTTACAACCAGAAACACAAGACACACAAGATGTAAGTGGTAGAGTCGTCAAAGAAGCTGGCAAATATTACGGAGGTCTCACACAAATACTTGCACCAGTGTATACAAATTCTAGTGTAGACGGAGAACAGATATTCAAACTGTATGGAATACTAAAAAGAGCTAAGAAAATAGATGAAACTACTGGTAAAGAAACTCCTGTAACTGCAGATGATTTAGCTAAAATACCTTATATAGAATCAAACTTTCCAGAGATAGTAGAAGCTTACAACAATTATCAAAGATGGAACAATCAACTTATAGAACTTGCTAAAAACAAAGGCTTATTGAGTGAGGCACAAGCAACTCAGTGGCAAGACTATTCTGCGTATTATCCTTTCTATAGAAATATGGTTGAAGATGGTAGTATTCTTGGACCCTCGATTGGTGGTGGTGCTTTACCAACTAATCCGCTTGGGGTAAAAATGAAAGGCTCAGTAGAAGCCATAGACACAAACCCTGTAGAAGCTATAGCAAGAAACTCTTTATCTATTTTAAATGCAGCCATGAAAAACGATGGTATGCAAAAGCTAATGAGAGATTTACAACTTAACGGAGAAGCAGAGTTAGTAGATGTAACACAAGCTAGTAGACCAGATGTTGTACCAGTTTTTGTAGATGGAGAAAAAGTTTATTACAGAGTAGATGACTTAGAGCTAGTAGAAAGTATGCAAGGCATGGGAGTTACAAGTCTAAGTGGATTATCTAAGTTCTTGGCTATGCCAGCATCTTTCTTAAGAGATGTTGTAACAAGAGACCCAGGCTTTGTGGTTGTCAACTTATTAAGAGATACATTATCTGCATCAGTAACATCAGGTGTGCCAATAAATAGTGAAGAGGGTGGATTTAAACCAGTTATTACTACTGTTAGAAATATGTTTAGAGACATGACTGAATTAGAAAGGTTTGGTGTGTTGGGTGGTTACGACTTCCAAAATGATGAAGGCTCGGTGAAACAATTTGTTGATAGAGCCATAAGGAAAGAAGGCATAAACCCAGACAATAGTATGAGTATGTCAAACTTATTCTATAAAGCTTGGGATGGTTTGGGTGCATTAACAACTAAATCAGATGGTGCTACTAGATTAGGTGTCTTTGATGCGGTATACAAAGACATAAAAGAAAGAGGCGGTACAGAAGCACAAGCACAATCAGAAGCTGCTTATCAAGGATTAGAAATAATTAACTTTGGAAGAAGAGGCTCAGACCCACTGTTTAGAACAATCACAGCAGCTATTCCTTTTTTAAATGCCAGAATACAAGGTTTAGATGTACTTTACAGAAGCTTTGGCACTGGAGAATATTCAGCAGTACAAAAATTAGAAGCAGCGTCTCCAGAAGCTGCGGCAAATCTCAAACAAGATATTTTTTATACTGCAATGTCCAGGGGTATGTTTATTACATTCCTAACTTTATTATATTACTTAATGGTTTCTGATGACGAAGAATATCAAAACATAAGAAGAGAAGTTAGAGACGATAACTGGATAATACCTTTAGGTAACGACATACCTGCAGTAAAAATACCTATACCTTTTGAGGTTGGTATGGTGTTTAAAGCGATACCAGAAAGAACTTTTGATTTAGCTATGGGAGAAACATCTCTAAGCGAATACTCTAAATCACTACGAAGGCAGTTAGGCACATCTGCAAACATACCTTTCTTTGATGGTAGTGTTGCATTTCAGGTTATTAAACCTATAGCTGATGTAGTTGCAAATAGAAATAGTTTTACAGGCACGGATATTGTTCCTTACTATCAAACTAAATTAGAACCAGCATATCAACAAAGAGCAACAACAAATGAGTTAGCACGTGTCATTGGAGAAACGTTTAACGTATCGCCAATCAAACTAGAATACATAGTAAGAGGTTATACAGGAACTCTTGGTGGTTATTTATTAGATGCTGCAGATTCTGTAACAAGACTAGGAACAGGTACACCATACATACCACCTAACATAAACTCAGTGCCAGTAGTAAAAAGGTTTTTATTAGACTTAGATAAAGGCGGTGGCTTGCAACAACAGTTTTATGACTTAAGAAACGAGGTTGATAGAGCAGTGCAGACTATGAATAAACTTAAAAAAGCACAAAGGTTTGATGAACTGCAAGCATATAGAACTAATATGCAAGGTGTGTTAAATGTCAAAGGTCAAATCAGAGCAATAGAAAGATACATGGACAACTGGAGAAAACGTAGAGATGTTTTACTTGCAAGAACTGACATCAATCCATTAGTAAAAGCTGAATTACTAGAACAATTAGAGATGGAAAGAGATAAAAGGTTGTCGATAATTACAGAACTTAAAAAGAAAGCAAACGTTCCTGCTTACCAGATGGGATTATAAATAATATTCACTAGTGATTATAAACTCCTGGATATAAATTCGGTACGTTGTAACCAGCTTTTTTTATTTCTGCAATAGCCTTTTCTTCTTTTAAAGGTTTAATACTAAAGAATCCTTTGTATTGAGGATAACGTGCGTGAAACAAACGTGCGTAAAAACAAATGTAATCATTACTAATTTTAAAATCCCCACCCTTAGTTTCTATCTCTTCATTCCAACGAATCCTATTTATGATTGCCCATTGAGAATACTTTTTTCTACCACTTTGTATAGCTTGGAAAGTATACTCTTCAAACTTTTGCCATACTTTAGGATTTTCTTTATGCCATGCCCACCATTTTTCTTTACGTTTCTTTAATTTATTTTCATAGTATTCTTTCATTCTGCACCTACCATTTTATTCACCTGTTTTAATAATTCTTCTTCCGTGCCATAAGCATCTTCAAATCTTCTTTTATATGGATGTCTGCTTATAGGTCTAAATCTATTGCCTTTGCGATGATGCTCAAAGCAAAGAGGTAATACAGAAAAATGTGCATTTGGTTTTGTTTTGCCAATAACATGATGAATTTCTGCAGGCACTCTGACACCTGTTGTATTTAAACAAACTATACATCCAAGTTCGCTAACAGCTTCCATGTGTTCAGCTTCTTTTTTAGTTGGATTTCTACCTTTGAGCATAACGTCTCTTTATTTTATTTTTCTTTTTTTTATTTCCAAATATTTTCTCAAAGTTTTTGTCAAACTTATCTTTATCAAAGGGTCTTTGTCTACTACCCTTAGTCATACATAGACATAAAAATAAATAAAGCACATAGAACTACTGCGGATAACACATTTATATCAATCAAACTATACTCCGTATTTCTTACGTTCTTCTCGTTCATTAACTACTCTAGTTCTCCATTCATCAAATCCTATCTCTCTACCTTTAACTTCTAATTTTACAGACTCTACAATACCTGAACACTTAGCATAGTTTAAACGTGCCTCATAAAGTTCAGGTTGATTCTCTGCATAATTGTCTTGTGCAACTGCGGTCTTATGTCCTTGTTGCACAGCTAAAGTCATAAGCTTTGCTTTGATACGTTTAACATCAGCATCAGCAATCATCTTTTCAACTATTGCTCTCTCTAATACAGGAGCCATACTACGTATATGCTCCATCCAATTTTCTACTTGTTCGTCCATCATCTTGCTCTAAACAAATAATACAAAGCTTTGATTTTCCACTCTTCTAAATTTAATTCAGCTAAGTGTTTTGGTAACTGATTCATACGTTTAACCTACTCTGCAACTCTTCATCTCTATCTGTAATTATGGAGTTAGTTAAGTAATCCATTAATATTGCATGACTAGTAGTTGCAGTAAATTTTTCTAAAGGTTTAAGTTGTTGTAATAGTTCTAAGTAGTTTTTCTTAAACTCCCAAAAAACTTGTTCATCAACTTCTTCATCTATAAGTTGTAGTAAGTCTTTACCATACATAATTTTAGAATGGTGGTTCAATGCCTTCATCTTCTTCTCCCACGTTTGTATTAAAATCTTCTTCAATATCTTCTTTAGGTTTTGGAACATAACACTCTATTTTAGTATAGAGGTATTTATTACCCGCCTTAGATACTCTCTCCCATTGTGCTATACCAACTTGTACTTCTTCATTTGGTGACTCTTTAATTTGAGTTACAAATTCTTTAAGTAGTTCTTTGGTCATAGGTATTTTCCCAGTCCAATCAGGCTGTTGACTTCCAACCTTTTTAAAACCATTGATACCTACTGGTCCTTCAATTACTGCCTTATCATCCATCGTTTTTCTCCTCAAGTGTTGCGATATACTCTTTGCAATAGTTATCAATATCTGCAAGCATATCAGGGTTTATAGATTCAAGTCTTTTTATAGACTTGCCATTGCTTTTATAATAGTTTTGCACTGACTCTCTAGTCTTATGTGTCTTTACTAAATTTTTGAATCCTTTAACAAAAGTATTTGCCCATCCAATATCTTCATCAACATCATTCTTTTGCACTTCTTGTTTAGTATCTTTTATATTATCTGAAGATACTTCATCTTGTGGTAAATCCTCATTTGCATAAATATAATGTCCTAGACCATATATGCCAAAACATTTAGTTAAACACCTCTGCTTTGCAGTATTTATTTGAAAAGCATTAGGATTTATTATGGGTTTAAACCCAATAGATAAAGGCAATGATTGTGTCCTAGACAAGTTACCTATATTAACTGTGCATCTAACCTCTGCACTACCGTCAGGCAAAGAAACATAGGGTAAACCATCTTCTGTTTCATAAAAACTAAATTGAAATTCAGGATAGTATTGCATCATAATACCCCATGCCCACGCCCAAGAAAGATAAGTTAAACCTTGTTTTTCGTCTGTATGTTCATTTACATTTACAGCAGACAAAGTTTTCCATACTTCTTCAAATGTATATTTTTGTTCATTCATTTTATACCCTCAGTTCTGAATTATAATTTTTGACTAATTTCCAATAGCTTAATAAATAATTAAACATATCAGTATGTTTGGAATGTGACTCTTCATCCCATACATGACAAGCTATTACACCTGTTTCACTTCTATCAACAAAGATAGAAACTCTTTCAGCAGTATCAAAGCCACACCCTTGAGCATAAGCTGACAACTGCATACCATGTTCATCGTATACTAATCTCTTTGGGTCTTTGCCCTCAAGATTATCTTTTGTTTTAAAATCAACAAAGATACCGCTTTGTGAATACAAATCTATTTTGCCTCCATATCCTTGCTTTGCACAAAAAGAATCTTCTGCTATCCACACCTCATTAGGATAGTGTTCATCTAACCAATCCTTAACGACCTCGTAAGGCTCTGTAACAATATCTGATACAAAACCTTGCTCTATCATTGCGTGTACCTCTGTGCCTCTCTCAGAGGCTTCCTTGCCTATCAAACTAGAATGATGTTTAATTCTAATAAGATAGTCCTCTAAGCTTTCATCTTCCTCTTTATCTAGTTCCATACAAGAATAAATAGTTTGTGACATCTTCCAGTTCTCAAGACCAGGTTTTGCCAACAAAGATAATACAGTTGTTACAGAGGGAACTAGATTTAGTTTCTTAGCATCAGCTAATGTAGTATTTCTTTCTTTACCATTCTTGCCAACAACTGTATACATAGGAGTACCAGTTTGCGTATACCAGTGACCTGCTTCTGAAGTATATTTAGATTCACTCATGCTATTCGCCAAACACCTACACCATCGTCAATCATCCTAACACTAAACTTTTTATGAGGATTCTTATGTGTATAACGTAAAACGTAATTACTAATTATTTTCTTTTCTTGATATATTTTTGTTTTAGGTAATGCTATAGTAATACTTTGATTTACTTGCATTTCATGTAGAGGCAAATCATATTTAGGGGGTCTACCTCTTGATGCTGGAAGTGGAATACCATCTTCTATTTTAAAGTTCATAAATACTCCAATATTTAATTATGATTTAATTATGTTAATTTAATGTATTGATAATGTCAATAATATGTTTTAATATAATTTAATGCAAACTAACTCACAGATAAACAGAGTCAAAAATTACTATCAAAGAATAGAGTTATCTGTAATAAGACAAGCGATTCGTGATATGGCAAGCAAAGAGCCACAGAAAAACGAGGATGCTTTCAACTATTTTAAATCATCAGACTTTAAAACTTTATGTGTAAGGCACTCAATAGATAATGAGTTGTTTGTAAAAAGTATGGAACTACTTATTGACTATCCACTCATAACAAGAAAACGAGAAGTTAATAAGTTAGTTAAAGAGTTTAACAAAGAATTTAAAAACCCTTAGTAACTTACTGTCTAGTAACTTACTAGGTTTTTTATATATAGATTATATCTATTAAATAGATTATAACTATGGAGGAAAAAAATGCAAGCACAGGAGATTATCAAATCTAAAGCCTACAATCTATCAAACGGACAACACAAAGTAGAGTGTCCCTTTTGTCAAAATGATAGAAAAAAACACAAGCACGATAAACCATTGTCTATCAAAAAAGAAGGACAAAAAATAGTGTATCATTGTCATCACTGTAACGAAAAAGGTATTTATGATGAGAGTTTTGGGAGAGGTATGAGTGTCGTAAAAAATGGTGAACAGCCTGGGCAGCCTGAAGCTGCGAAAAATAATATTCACCAGTGTATGAATTTTACTGAGCAAACTGATGGTGCATCGTACGAATGGATAAAAGCTAGAGGATTAGATGTAGAGGTTGCCAAAAGTTGTGGAGTTCGTTTTGGAGAGTATAAAAACAGACCAGTTATAGGCTTTGATTTTAATAACGAAGAAGGTTTAGAGGCAGTAAAGTACAGGAGTGCTAATGGTTCTAAAAGTTTTTGGTGGGACGGTAATGCTAAAAAGCTATGGGGCAACAACGAGATAGTTGAAAATTTAGATACACTAGAGAATACAATTATTATTACAGAGGGGGAACTAGATACAGTAGCAATTAAAACTGCGTTTAAGGATTACGCTAATGTAGAGGTATACAGTGTTCCTAATGGTAGTCCAAGTAAAATTACTGACAACAAAGTAGACCCAAGCGAAGATGGTAGATTTAAATACGTATGGGAAGAAAGAGAAAAGTTTAAAGACAAACAAAAGATTATACTAGCTACAGATACAGACCATGCAGGGGATGTGCTTGCACACGAACTATCAAGAAGATTAAACAAGGCAAGATGCTATAGAGTTAATTATTTAGATTGCAAAGATGCCAACGAGTTGTTACAAAAACATGGTATTGAATCTACTATCAAACAAGTATTAGATGCTGAACCTGTAGAAATACACGGACTAAACACAGTAGACCATTATGCTTTGGATGTTCAAAGTTTATATGACAAAGGACTACCTAGTGGTGTATCAACTGGTTACGAGTCACTTGATAAAATCTACACTGTTTCTACGGGTATGTTAAATATTGTTACAGGCTATCCAGGTGACGGCAAATCTGCATTTATAGACCAATTAATCGTAAATTTAGGTAAGCAACATGGTTGGAAAACTTGTTTTTGTTCGTTTGAAAAACCACCACAACTGCACGTGGTACAACTATCACAAGTATTAGTGGGCAAACCTTTTTTTGAAGGGTTCAATGCACGTATGACACAAGAAGAAAAAGACTATGCGGAGGGTTGGATAAAAGAACATATCTTATTTCAAGACTATCAAGACGGAGGTCTACCAACTATAGAGGCAATCCTAGAAAAAGGAGCAAGTGCTGTCATGCGTAGTGGCATTAGAGTCTTAGTTATAGACCCATATAACTTTATACATAATGATTCTAAAAATGGGTTGGAGACTGACATGGTTTCAGAGATGTTGACTAAGGTTCAACTCTTTGCAAAACAACATGACGTGCTTGTAATTTTTGTTGCACATCCTACAAAGCCATTTCAAAGAGACGGAAAAAAGAATGTATGCACAGGTGTTGATGTCGCTAAATCAATGGCTTGGTTTAGCAAAGCTGACATGGGGTTGACTGTCTATCGTGGAGATAGCGGGGTTGAGATACATAACTGGAAGTGTCGTTGGGGTTGGCAAGGTAGCTTGGGTAATGTTAAGATGTCTTTCAATCCTATTAATGGGAGATATAAAGAGTTAGAGGAGGTTGAAGATAACTTTGACTGGAACTTTTAATGGATTACAAATCAATGACATAGGCTCTCCCTATGTTCACAAACGTCATAAAGTTGGCGTGGTTAAGATTGGCAAAAGCAAAATGGGTCGTGCAGTGGTGTATGACCAACACTTAATAGACAATCTATACCTAGACAATCTAATAACAGATAGAGAACACATGATACTAGACAAGTATCTTTATATGATTGCAAAAAGTGGGGCGTTTTTACCATCGTGTTTTCCATCAGATATAAAAATATTCACTGGTGGATATAATTCTGAGCTTCTGCCAAGGTCTGTAATGTTAGTTAGAGTGCAAAGATTCTTGCGTGAAGAAACCAGTAATGCTTTGGAACAAAAGTTTTGGAAACTAATGATAAGAAATCCAAAGACTTACAACGATTTAGATGTAGCAGTAGTGCAAAGGTGTGGTAATGCTTTACAAAGTTATTGGTATGTTAATCAACAGTCTCCTGTTTCATTGTTTCAGCAAGCGATTGCAAGCCAACCAATTTAACCTCTTGACTATCAACTGACTCATCTTCTACAGTTGTTGGTTCTGAATTAATAACAACATTATTTGCATCAGCCATGCTATGTATCATGTGGATTATTTGTTTATTTAGACTTCTATTTTCTTTTTTCGCTAGTGCGTGTGCTAGTTCGTAAGTCTCTTCTGCACATCTAATGTAAAGATTTTTCATCACTGTCTCCTTTAAAAACTATATCTATTTTATCTTCTACTTTGCCAACAGCTACACTTTCCCTACCTACTTGCCAAAATTTACCTGTTTGTAAAGTTTCTATGGCGTGTGCCAAATAGTGTTCGTTAGCTATCAACAAAGGGTTATCAAGTAAAGTAATAGCATAGGTCATAGCCTCTTGTTCAGTGTCAAACAACCAAACTCTATGTTTCCATTCTCCATAAGAATTGTATTTATCACTAACGTCAATCTCAAAAGTGTGTCTGATTACAGCATACATACAAAGATTATATCAAAAAGCAAGCAAATTGAAATACATTGTTCCACGTGAAACACAATATCTAGTATTAAAAATCCTACTGCAACACAAGATACTGTGGTGTTGTCCTGCTCTAAAATATTTTCACTGGTGAATATAATTTGTTCCTATTCCAACATTACCATTTTTATAAATACGCATGCCTTGACAAACTCTACCGATTGCAGTGTTATGTGCCTTCGGGATTAAAAATATTTTCACTAGTGAATACTAATCAGTCTTTCGTTGACCTACTGCTGTATTATCGTAACCTATCGCTGTGTTTTGTTGACCTCCATCTCCGTCATCTCCTACAAAAAAATATTTTCACTGGTGATTAAGAATTTAGTGGTTGGTTCTACAGACATAAAAAAAGGGCAAAGACCTAGGGGGTTAGCTTTGCCCTTTAGTTTCATTATGGAGGTAATGAAAAGCTTTATTAGTTTAGTTTATCTTTTTTTAATTCGTTTGCAAGTTCATCTTGCAATGAGTTTAGTTGTGCTGTTAATAAGAATCTAGTTTCCTCTTGTGTTTTAATTACTTGCCCTAGTATTTTTATAAGACTTTCAGTTACAACAAGCCAGTTACTTAATGATTCATTAAGTAAATGTAAGACTTCTTTATCAACTTTTTTTAGTTTTAACATTTTTCTTTTTCCTTTTCTTTGGTTTATCTAAATCAAGTGACTCAATAATCAAGTGACTTTTCATCCACTCGTTACTAACTCCTTGCTCGTTAAGTGCTTTCTTAAAAGCTTGTTCTATTTTTTTTGACATAATTTCTCCTTTTGTTTTGGATATAAATAATCAGCATGATATTCTAAAGTGTCCCAAGAAATACCTAATTCTGCATCATGTTTTCTGTCTGCAAAATTTAATACTTCCAAACATTCATCATCATTTAAATCGGGTCTTATGTTTTTTACATCTTCTATTTCCCAAATAATTGCTACAGAATTGCTATCATCATAACCATAACCATAGTTCTTTTTTTCTTTTACTATATTCCAAGCATTGTTTAATTCTTTTAGTGCTTTTTTATCAGAAGATATACCCTCTTCTGCATAAAACATTAAAGCATTTTCAACAATTTCAATAGCCTCTTTTACTTCTTTTGCCATAATTATTGCTCCCTTATTTCAATATTTTTAATATGTGATTTATCTATTTCAAATAAATCTCCGCAAGTATTGTTATATTCTTTGATAAGTTCTTTAACGAATTCCTGTTTATTGTTAGCTTTTCTAACTGGATTAACTGTCCCCAGTTCAATAATACATTCAAATAATTTCATTATTTTCCCCTTATATTTTTTTCGTTTTTAATTATGAAAGCTATCAATACTATTGAAAGTATTGAGTAGCTAATTATTTCTATAGGTGTCATTTATACTCCTTGATTATTAGAACTTTGAGAATCATCATGTCCAATAAGTTTTAGCCAATCTTTATTCTCATTAATAAAATCAATACAATCATCCATACACTGTCTAAAATGTTTTGTCCTGTAATCGCTTGGAGTATCTTCATCTGCTTGACAAACCATTTCACTTAGCAATTCTATTGCTGTATTAAATTTATTTTTGTAGTTTATTATTAGGTCTCTTTGTTTTAAATTTACACTACTCATTTATTGCTCCATAAAATTAATAAAGTAAAAGTATTACATAAAACATTACACAATGCAAACATAAATTAATCATAAAAAACTATTGCATTTATATTTCATAGTGCTATCATTGTATTTGTAAGGTTAGCGGAAAAGTGGATAGCTATTAAAGTATAAATCCAGTTTTACCACCTAGCAAAGTATAGGGATAACTTGGAATGTATCACGCCAAGGGTTCGTTGATGATACACGCTTTGCATATAGGAAAAGAGTAAAGGGGTTGCAAGACCTAGGTAGTATGAACAACGCCTTACTAGACTGATTTTTTCTCATGTGCGAGGGTGTTTCAATGTCGATAAATAACAAAACACAGCATTGCGGGTCTAGTGTTTTGCTAGTTTTACAATTCCCAAATCAAAAAAAACTAGCACTTTTTGAATAAAATAAAAAATTTATGTGCTATCATAATGCTATGACAAAAAAGATACATATTAGAGGATATATAACTCCTATTTCTCGTGGTCTGTAAACCAATATGTGTTGGGTTGCGAAACTTTATTGATACTGTAATTGTGAAGAGAAAAGGTTATTGTTACAGCGATAGCACTCGTTCTATAAAATGGTTCAATATTAACTGCGGTTGTAAACTGGTACATTTACAATAACCAAAGAGGCTGACTTAATTTGTCATAGTTTTTTGATTAGACTATAGAGGCAGTGTAATCCTCGCATCCTTTAGGATGTTACTTACACCAATAAAAACAACTATTAATTAGTTGTGTTCATAGCCACACTGCCTCTATTCTTAGACTATCTATACCAACTCAAAGACTATCTATTACAATCAATAGACTATCTATAAAAACCAAAAAAAAATCAAACACACCAATCGTGTCTCCTGACGGCATAAAAATATTTTATAATCACCAGTGAATATCAATCTTTCAGACTATCTACAATCAACACAAAAGCTTAACGACTGACAATCAACCTGACAAAAATGCAAAAAAAAAGGCGGAACACCACCATAACAGTAGCATCCCGCCTTTAATTATTTATCTAAGTATTATAATTTTTATCTAATGTGATTTTTGAATCAACTAACTCATCACACATTTGAATAAATGTTTCTGAATCAAAAGACTCATAATCACATTCAAAGTATGATTTTAAAAACATACTCAACTCAACAATAAATCTATGCGAACGCATAACTATTTGAGTCTTAGTTTCCCTAGCATCAGGATTTATACTTGTCTCATTGCTACATTTTGCAATCACACTAGCTAAATCAATTAGATTTTGATTAGTTATTTTTTTCATAATATTTACCTCCAATATGAAAATTATTTTTAAAAACAGTTTCATGCCTTTTGGCAATCATCAGTAGAAAACACACATTTTCTATACAGTTTTTACAAAATTGACTTCGTGAGACCTCGCCTATTGCAATACTTTGGCAAGGGTAAGGGTTTAGCATCCCTTAATAATCCCTTGCCTTGTATCGTTAGTTATCTAAAATTTGCTACATCTATATAAACCTTTTCGCCAAAAGGTACTTCTGAATCATAGGAACGTCCTCTATAAGTTGAAACCGCCCATATTACTGGAACATCAGGTTCAACATCTTCAGATACATAGCCTTGCAAATCAGTAAAGTAGATAAACGCACAGACATTATCAGTATCTTCAGTGTGTTCATTATATAGATTAAAGGGCGGGTCAAATCTAGTGTAGCCTCCGCCTCTTAAAACAAATTCTAAATCCTCCCCGCTAGATAAGTCGAACGAATCCCACCACTCGCCCGCATCATTTTTGCGAACTGTATCATCACAGTAGCAAACTCTGATTTTATCTATTCCGCATTTCTCACAGAGACTTTGCAATTCGCTAGCGAATATATTTAACTCTTCTTGAGAAACTGACATTGAAGTATCAAGGGCAACTACAATTTCGCCACCCTCAACAATCTTGTCTCTAGTTGGTAAGTAAATACCTCGCCAACTATGTCTGCGGTTAGGTCTATTCCATGTATTACAACCCTCGAGAGTTGACTCTAACATTTCAAGTAAGACTGATTTCCAGTCAACTTGAGTCTGCTTTAATTCATCAACTCTGCCTCGCAAGTCTGAACCTCCAGTTCCAAAGCTTGCAATTTTATCAGCCATAATAACTTGTGAACGTATTTGTGAAGATAACTCTTCCAACTCTTCAACGTTAAGCTTTTCGCCTTGGTCATTAGTTGGTTCGATAACCTCGCCCGCTAAAGTTGGCAAGTCATCATATTTATCTTCAGCTTGTCCGCCACTTGATGATTCATCTGCTGGTTCATCTTGTGATTCAGAAATATTTTCACTGGTGGATATATTTTCATCGTCACTTTCTTCTGAATCAGAATCAGAATCATTTTGTGCTTGGGCATTTTTGATAGCATCTTCAAGGGCATCATCGTTAGTATCTAGTTCCCTATATACTTCCTCTGCTGTCCATTTGTGATACTTAGTATCAAAAAGTCCGCCTTGGGGTAAAGACATATTTAAGTCTAAAATCAGATAGCTATTGATTACATAATCAGTAGCATAATTCCATAACTTATGATGCCTACTTCCTTTTCTCAAAGGATGTTCCCATATTACGTGACAACACTCGTGAATTAAAACTCCCTCAACTTCATCATCTGAAATTGAATCTACGAAATCGGGATTCCATAAAATTTGAGTTCCATTAGTTGCCATGGTATCAATGCTAGTAGTCTCAACAAATTCAAGGTTAAGTAACATAGATGCTATACCTATGTTACCTTTCATTAACCTTGCCTTTGATTTTTCTACTCTCTCTAACGCGGTCATTTGCCACCCCCAAAAAGTTCATCTTTTAAAGGGTCAATGGCTCTAGATAATCCCTTAGCAACTGATTCTCTTTTAGATGAACCTAATTCAGAATCATCCCTAAGATTATCAACTGAATTAATTTTTGCTAATACTGAAACAAGACTTTGATGTGCTTGTTTAATAGTTGGGTCATTACCTAACATGTCCTCGTTAATAGCGGGTAGCATATCAACTGCGGTACGCAATTTATCAAAACTAGATGTATGAAAAGAACCGCTTTTTTGCTTGTTCTTTGGGTCATAGCTTTTTAGCTTATCCGCAATATGGTCTACTTGTTCAACAAGAGCATCAACTGTAGTAATCATAATGTTCTTAACATTGTTCTTAATATTGTTCTCCGCTTGTTGTTTGATTCTCTTTTTCATAGAATCAGAAACCCCACGTATAAGTTCACTGCCCTCTTCATTTCCTAATAATGAAATCTCAAAATCAAATACAAACTTTTCTCTAACATCTTCTACGTTAGGATAATCACATTCATTAAATGCTTTACCTAATTTAGATTTAGCCTCGTTTATATTCTTAGGATATTCTTTACAAAAGGTTTCAACCTCTTGTTCAAATTTCCTTTTACATTCATCCATTGCGGATTGAAGTTCATCCAGTTTTTGTGAGGGACATAACCTCCACCCGCTAACAACTTTCCCAGTGTAATCATCTGTCGAATTATCTAAGAAAGGAACTGTCATTGGATAGTAATGCTCGTGCCTAATCTTGTCTAAGATTCTACGAAAATACTTATTGCAATTCCTACCCAATAAATGTTTAGAAACGTGTAAGTAATTTTCTCTAGCATTTACATTTTCAGCTAAATCCCCACGTAAGACCTTATCAGCTTTAATGCCACTCCAAAATTTAGCATGAAGTCGCACTTTCACTGCGGTCTCTTGTAATGTACTTTTTTCCATAATTTATACCTCCATATAGAAAAAAATTAGTATTCACTAGTGAATAAAAAATATTCTCTAGTACCAATATGCGAACGCACAGTTTTTTGTGAGTCCGCATTTCATAGCATTTCAGCTAATCATCAGTTGGTTTAATACTCTAAGTTTTGATTCTCAACTTTGAAATCATTGTAAGCGGATGTATCTTTTAAATCTTCGTTAGAAGATACACATTGTCTCACAAAGAATATTGAGAA
>Ga0160423_10000377_pt1 | contig 35885 bp, 36 predicted proteins | sample CRUFie14St8metaG_FD_108191 | JGI IMG/M metagenome (GOLD analysis project Ga0160423, IMG submission 108191) | Marine microbial communities from the Costa Rica Dome - CRUD Field 142mm St8 metaG | ecosystem: Environmental > Aquatic > Marine > Oceanic > Photic zone | place: Costa Rica: the Eastern...
CATTTTAGAGAGATTATTGCACAATTTCAAGCAAAAGAGACAACTCAAATTTCAGATGAAATCATTGAAAAAATAAGAGCACAGATACAAAAAGAGAGAATAGAAATCAGTAAGCTAACTAATCGTCATGCTAAAGAGATTCTTAAGAGATTAAATTTAAATAAGTATTATGAGCATATTCCTTTTATAAAAGATAAACTTGGCATTAAACCTCCTGTAATGACGCCTGAATTAGAAACAACTCTTTGTAATTTGTTTATAGATATACAAGTTCCTTATGCAAAATTTTGTCCAGAGGGTAGAGTAAATTTCTTAAATTATTACTATACAATATATAAGCTTTGTGAATTATTAAATGAGAGAGAATTTTTGCCATATTTTCCTATGTTAAAAGACCGTGATAAGCGAGTTGAACAAGATGAAATATGGAAACAAATATGTGAGGAATTAAACTGGGAGTTCATTCCGACATTATAAAATAAAATTAATAAATAAAATTAATTTTATTAATAAATTGAATTTAATAAATTGAATTTAATAAATTGTTTTTTATAGTTATAAACAAAAGCATGGAGACATTAACTGATAGTGAATATGAATTTCATAAATTGAAAGAAAATGTTGAAAATCTTATGGTATGTATAAATAAAAATGATGAGGCATTAAAAAAAAAATATTGCGGATATCCTAAAGATTCTGCATTACAATATACACATACTGATTATTATTCAAAAGTTGCATGGAAAGTTAAATTTGCTATCATTTCTGATTCAAATATTGAAACAGAATGGGAAACTATTAAAAATATGTATTGCTTGTTATTAAATGGTAAAAGAGAATATTGTTTTAATTTTACAAATTTTAAAAGTAAAACAATCGGTTGTATTTCAGATAATATTCATATCTTATTTAAAAATTTAACTTTTAAAGAAAAAAAACAACAAGAATTAATAAAGAATCATGGAGATGATACAATATTTTGGATGATTCATTGTGAAAAACAAGAGGAAGTTTCAAATTTACCGGACCATCTTATTTGTGTAATATCACATATGGAAAAAATATTGAAACAAGAATACAATATAACATTAATTGAAAATAGTGATTTATTTAATTAAAATGTAAATTCCGCTCACGAAATCTAAATTAATTTCTTAATATATTTTTATTATAAAAAAAATTGATTTTAATATTTCTCTTATTAATAAAATAAGAAAAATGGTTGAACCACAACAACAAACACAACAACAAACACAATCGCAATCACATGGATTTATAATTGAGAATGATATAAGGGAAAAATGTTTTGGATTAGAATATGAAAATAATAATACAGATAGACACGATATTCCAAAAGAAAAAAACAAATATGATGAAAATGAAAACTGTTCTATTAAAACAACTGGAAGTAATACGATAGATTGTGGTGATGCTTTGAGCTTTTATGGTTATGACTTTGATGAAAGAAATACAATAATTGTTTATCAATATAAACAGATCGATAAAGATAATAAAAAATCAGAAAATATTTATGAAATAAATTATAACAAAGAATGCCATAAAACATTGTTTGGAGATTTACCAATAGATGTCTTAAAAGAATACGTTGACTTTGTAAAAAGTATTCCAAAACATATCAATAAAGATGAGCTAAAGAAATATAGGGATGATTATAAGAAAAAGAAAAAGGAAATACAAAATAAATATAAATTAAAAATAAATATTTCTCCTAAGGTTGATTCAAAAACACAAAGACGTGTTCAGTGTTCTATACCTAAGTTTCAAGAACTATTAAGAGATTATATTGTATATGAATCTAAAACAACACATCCAGAAAAACCAAATATGATAAGAGGCGAAGAAATTATTCTACAATTTTACAGTCCTAAAAGAGTTAGGAAATAGAAACAGAAAGTCAACAAATGAATTTATTAAATTCTTTAATTAATTCTTGTTTAGATATTGATTTTGGACCACAAGTGTTATTTTTTGAACTATATTCAATACTACTTAATTGTTTGAATAATGCATCTGTTAATATTATATCAAATTTAATAAAGTAGTGTGATTCAGTAGATTTTGATTCAGTATTTCTATCGATATCTCCAGCATTTACTCCAACACGTCTAAAAGAAATATCATGTTTTTCATTTTTTTTTACAAATTTAAAATTACACGGTATATATTTTTCTGGAAGAATCCGTTTATTATTTTTTTTAATCCATATTTGAAATACACAAGGAACATCATGTTTTTTTCCATCTATAGCAAATGAATTTATAGGTAAATCATATTCACATATGAGATGAAAATGAAGTGGAAAGTGTTTTTTCAAACTCTCTTTTTTAAAACTTTTAGGTAATATAAATGAAATTGTATCACAATATTCACATGATTTTTTTATAAATTTAATAGCAAGTGATGATTGGCGACCAAAAGGTGGATTACCTATTACATGAATCTTATTAAAATCTTTTAATGATGTAGTTAAATCGACTTCTAAATAGTCTTGTTTAATTATTTCGTTATTTTCAGGTTCTATATCATAAAATATATAATTCCTAAATAAACTTTTTATAGCAGTGATAAAAGAACCATTACCTGCACTCGGTTCTATACATAAATCATTCTCTTTAATGTCTATATTTTCTTTAATTAATTCGATACATTTATTTACAATATTAATTATTGTATAAAATTTATCAATCGTATTTCGTTTTAGACCGGTTGTTTGCATTATAGATTTATCATCTTTTACTTTTTTATTTTCATTAATCAATTTTTTATTATTGAAAATATCTTGTGATTTTTCTAAAATATTTTTTTTTAAGTGCAAATTCATTGTAATTATAGTTAGTAAGTATATTTTAAGTTAATTTGATTTATGTGAAACTAGGGTTTGTGTGTTAAACATGGATAAACTATATAGTTTATTCAAACATATATAGTTTATTCAAACATATAGTTTAAAATATCATAAAATTAGATTATTAAAATTGTTTAAAGATACTTAATGCCACCAGGGAATCCAACTAAATTGGCACCAATACCAAAACCTGCACCAGAACGAGCTGAAGCACCAATGCTAGGCAAGTAAGTGTCTAAAATGGCAAATGTAGCGGTCGCAATTAAAGCGATTAAAAGAGTTTCCTCAATGTTAAGAGATCTCTTAGGAATAGTATAAGCAGCCAAAGCAACAAATAAACCTTCAATAAGATATTTTACTAATCTACGAGAAAGTTCACCTAGGTCAAACATATTTTCCATTATATATATGACAAATATTTTTTAATCATTTTATTTTTTAAAAATTATAAATTAATATTTTAGGTTAAAAACCCTAAATTGTTATTTATATTAATTAAATACTTAAAAGTCCTTCATATTATATTATATAATATGACAGAAAAAGAGACTTTAGTTGATTTGCTTGATGAAGATAAACCAGTTGCGAACCAAAAGTATGTATGTGTTTCTTTTGTCTCTCCAGAAAATATTCTTAAACAAAAGCAACACTTCTTTTTTGAAGAATTTACAAAAGAATGGGACATTAAAGAGAAGATGCAAAAATTTACAGAATTTATGCATTTTTTAGCATACAAATATAATCTTAAATTTGATAATATGATGTCCGATTTAAATGATTATGTTAAAGAGGAAGGTGCTAAACTTAAAGATTTTACTATTTCTGACCATTACAAGACTTTTCTCGACAACAATGAAGAACGACTTACTGACGAATTCAAGAAAAAATTCACATTTCAAACTAGCACGCGTGGTTTGAAAATTCGTGGAAGTTATCCTACACAAGAGGAAGCAGAATTGCGTTGTAAGTTGCTTCGTGAAATTGACCCTAATCATGATGTTTATGTTGGTCCAGTTGGTATGTGGATGCCATGGGAGCCAGAGGCTTACAAGACTGGTCGTGTTGAATATCTTGAAGATGAACTAAATAAGTTGATGCATGAAAAGAAACGAAATGAAGATGGTGCTAAAGTTGCGTTTGATACTCGAGTAAAGGAAACTAGAAAGAAAGCCATTGAAGAAAATATTAAGAATGCTGAAGAAAGTGGTAATAAATTAAGTCAGACTATTAATAAAGAGGGAGAGCTTGTAAATGTAGCTAATATGATTACACAAGAAAACAGTGTTCTTTCCGGCGAGGGTGAAGAAGTTGATGCTGAAACTGTTCGAAGAGAACTATTTGAAGGTGACAATATTGTCACTAATGAGGAAATGAAAAATAGCGACCACGGTTTAAGCGAAGTTATGGAGCGACGCAAAAAGAAAGATTAATATATCTTTATAGCTTATCATGAAATAAATAGATATAACTATAATTATATAAATGGATAATTGGTCTTTTTATATAATTAAAAATGGCAATGCAACATATGCTGGCGTTTCGCCCGACCCAATTCAACGTTTACGAAAACATAATGGAGAGATTGCGGGCGGTGCAAAATATACTCTTTCACATGGTCCAGGGTGGGAACATATCTGTTTAGTTCATGGTTTCCGTAATAAAATTGAATCGATGCAATTTGAGTGGGCAGTGAAGCATGTTGCTCCTCGCAATGCAAGTGGTATTCAAAACAGAATTAAAAAACTTTATACTGTTCTGAATCGTGATAAATGGACTTCAAAAAGTCCAGATGCATGCGATGTTCCGTTGCAGATTGAATGGATTAATCCAGATTTTAAACTCGATGAAGAATTGCCAGAATTTATAAGTTAATAAATAAATTGACTTAAAGTTATAATTACTATAATATAGTAAATTATGCCGAGTCGTCCTCTTGAAAACACAAGTCAGGATTGGACACCTGTTGTATTCAGTAAATCTACCAGTCAAGCGCGTGCTGCTAATACTGAGCATCAGCGCAATATGTCAAAACAAACGAAAGAACAAGCAAGTGCAAAACGACTTGACGCTGCTACAGAGCCTGAAAAAATAGCACTCATACCTAGGAATATTTCTGTCCAGCTTGTTGCAGGTAGAGTCGCAAAAAAAATGAGCCAAAAAGACTTGGCAACCCAAATGAATATCCCAATTAAAACTATTCAGGATATTGAAAATGGTCGATATAAAAATGACATGCAACTAGCTCAGCGCATTGCTCGCAAGCTAGGAACAACTCTTACTAAGAATTAAAATATATTAAATGTCATAATCAGAAGCATTGTTTCTAATTATGTATGGATTATTCATAAGAAAAATAGAAGTTGCAAAACCATAACCGGCCATAAATGATGTAGGTATTGCCATGCGATAGAATGGATTCAATTTTGGAAACATTATATATATATTATTTATTTTTATTGATTCGTTTTTTCCGAGTAGTCTTTTTTTTCCTTTTAGTTTTGTTCCCACCAACCGAACTTCTCTTTGTTTCTTTATCACTTGAAAAACTTTTTATACTTCCACTTGAACTATTTCTAGAATCATTTGAATTGCTTCTAGCTCTCTTACTTTTGGTTCCAGACGTACTTGAATTGCTTCTAGCTCTCTTACTCTTTGTTCCAGAAGTGATTGAATCGCTTCTGGCTCTCTTACTCTTTGTTCCAGAAGTGATTGAATCGCTTCTGGCTCTCTTACTTTTATTTCTAGGAGTGCTAAGCCTCTTTCCTTCTCTCGAAGATTCACTATCTATGCTTATTTCTCTTTTTCTTTTTTTGTCACGCAAAAAACTAATATCAAAATAAAAGTTTCCCTCATTTTTTTTAACACGTTTTCTTAATTCTTTAATTAACTTGGGTCTATTTGATAAGTTATAATGCATCGTAGTTAAAGTGGGAACTTCATTTTTTCCATATTCTTTGAAACCTAAACTTTTGTATATTTCTTCAGTCTCTCCCAAAAGTGAATTCAAAATAATCCCCTCGTATTTTGTTGGAATTTTCAAGGATACTATTATAAATAGTAATACAGAAATTATATCAGCTCCACCCGGTCCTCTTGATACATATTCATCTGTTGGACAATAACCATCCTTGTCTAAACAACTACATAATACATCTATGTAAAGGTGTTCTTTTCCATCAAAATTTCTTAAACCAACAGTTGCAAAACTTCGTATTTTTCCGTCTGAATCTGTAGCGACTACAATGATAGGTGCTAATTTAAATGAATCAAAAATATAATCCATACTTATCATTCCATCATTACCTCTTTTACATATTTTGGACCATCTTGAACCGGAGTTATACATATCGTAATTTAATGTCATAAGATTTGGATAATCAAATTCATCAAGAAAATGATTAACGGCAGTTTTTCCGCCATTTTTATCAATCCATTGTGAAAAACTGTTTTTTCCTTTCGTCTTAGTAACAACTTTATCATCTTTGAATATTTTGATATTTAATTGGTTTGTTTTATTGATAACTCCTGTAATATCCGTTTGGAAAGAAACTTCATCTTCATTTGATATAGCTCGTTTAGATTTACCAACCTGTTTTCTTTTAGTTTTATCCGCCATATATAAAATAACAATATTTTATTTTATATATTACCATTTTGATTTTTTCACATTAATTTTTGGCCCCGCTGATTTTCTCCTAGATGCATTAGGGTCATAAGACTCATCTTCGTCGTCGCTATTCATACCCTTACTAATCTCCCAAAACTCTTTAGAGCCTAATTTAAAAGGTGGGTGATTTTCAGCCTTATACCAAAAAATCTGGTCTGTCAATTTATTTGATTTTGCATTATTATTTATAACCAAACATTCAAAGTTTTCCGTGCATTGGTCCATGACTTGACAGAAAGATTCAAACGTAGGAAACATACCCGCATAATTTTCCCAAATACGTTTTCTGTTAGCAATATAAGGCTCACGCAATATAAATACATAGTCAATATTTGTTCGAAGATTAGGTGGAATACCAAGAGGATACTGCATGGTAATAATCAACATGATTTTCCAATGACGACCATTCATAAAAAGTAAACGCATCATCTTATCTTTGGTCCAACTATTATCAAAAAGACAATCATCAAGAATAACAAAAGTTCTAGGGTCAATTGTTGTTTTACGACGAGCTTCGGTCTCTTTTTTAATTTGTTTTAGAACTGCTTTCTGTCTTTTTAAGATGTTTTCGATAATAGCAGTATTATATTCATCATGAATAAATAATTTAGGAACATGGCTACTGTAAAAACCATTGCCTGCTTCAGTCCCAGATATAACAGTTCCAATAGGAATATCTTGATGATAAAATAATAAATCTCTAACTAAAAAACTTTTTCCAGTATCACGACGACCAACCAATACAACAACGGGGCCTTTATTTTCATTTGGCTTAAAACTAATATCCCGCATATTAAATTTTTTCATTTCAAGTGACATAACTATTAATATATAATGATGAATACTATTTAAATATTTTTATAAATACGCATATTAAGTTTAAAAATGGTAGAAAATATATCATTAATAGCTAAATATGGATATTAACTATGTTAAGAGAACCGATAATTCATTATTAGATGAATTAAAAGAAATTGTTGATTTAGAAAATTCAAGAAATTATATTCCAATCTATGATAAATTTTTTAATTTAACAGAAAATAATCATAATACTATCCAATTAAATAATCAATATTATTTAAGCAAAATTTTATCTAGGATTAATGATAATGTATATAAATCTAAAATTAAGATGATATCAAATAATGAAGAAAAAGACAGCGAAGTTTTTTTTAAATTTTGTCCTTTAATGGACCCAGTAAAATATATGGTTGGAAAATTTGATTTATCTGACAATTTTTTAAATCATTTACCTGAATTAGCTGACTATGATAAAAATGATTTATTGAAATCTAAAACAGGAATGATTGTTTTAGATAAAAATAATATTCCTTATGTTGATGGTTTTTTTTCATTTTTATCATCAAAGTTAATTGAAAATAACCCAACATTTTTAAATGGCATTCAATATTATGGCTCACATATTGGTTTTAAGAATAATTTTAAAGTAAATGTTATTGATGATATTGAAGATTTAATTAAATCCGACTTCTTTAATAATAATATTAATAAACTTTTTACAATAGATGAGAGAATTTATTCTGATGCAGGAATGTTTCATTCACGAAAAAATCTAAAAAAATTATCAATTAAAAGTGAAGCAGAATTAGAACTTGATAATATAGATGAATTAAAAATAAATGATATTTTTTTCACAGATAAATATGAAATTAGTGAAGACAATACAAAAGAATTTTTTGATTTTAGTTTAAATAAAAGTAATACATCACAAACAAATTCTCTTAAAAGTAGTTCCTCTTCTTCATGCTCTACAAGAACGTCTAACACTGATAGTGATAGCGACTTGGACATCAATGATATTGATAATAGCGATTTAGATGAAGATGAAGACGAAGATGAAGACGAAGATGAATATGATGATGAGGAACAAATACTTGTAAATATTAGTAAATATCCGGTTCAAGCAATATGTATCGAAAAATGTGAAAACACCCTAGACGATTATATGATTAATAATGATATTAATGATACAGAATGGACAAGCATTTTATTGCAAGTTATTATGAATTTAATCACTTACCAAAAAGCTTTTAAATTTACACATAACGATTTGCATACAAGTAATATAATGTATAACACTACAAAGAAAGAATACTTATATTACTGTGTCAATAATACATATTACAAAATACCAACTTTTGGAAAAATCTATAAAATTATTGATTTTGGAAGAAGTGTTTACACTTATAAAGGGAATTTGATATGTAGTAATAGTTATGCACATCATGGTGAAGCGACATCTCAGTATAACTTCGAACCATATTTCAATGAAAAGAAACCAAGATTAGAACCTAATAGTAGTTTTGATTTATGTAGATTAGCATGTTCTTTATTTGACCATTTAATTGATAGCTATTTAGATTTCAAACATGACCCAGATGATTTTACTGAAATAGCAGGATTAATAAATGAATGGTGTATAGATGACTATGGTAAAAATGTTTTATATAAATCTAATGGTAAAGAACGATATCCAGATTTTAAATTGTATAAAATGATTGCTAGAACTGTTCATAATCATACTCCTCAAAAACAGTTAGAGAGAGAATTGTTCAAAAAATTTTGTGTAAGTCGAAAAAGTATAAATAAAAAAGCTCAAGCTTCTGTATTTAATATAGATAAATTGGAGACATACTATTAATAATTGTCGGCATATAGATATAAAAATAATCCAAATAGAGACAAATTATTTAAAAATGGAATCATCTTCCCAGCTTCAGGAGGATGATATATAACCGTCACTAGCGCGATAAATAAAATAACAGATAATAAAATAATATTCGTTAATTTTTTCTTATCTATAATGTTCGATAAGATAGGTGTTAAAACATTGCTTTCAACAAAATAGTCAATTAAAATTATAAATCCTATTATTTCTAGTAATATCACTAAAATCATACCTAGTATAGAAAACCATTCAGGCCAACCAGTTTTTTTTACAAGTGTTGAAATCTTTTTTTCAAAATTATTAACTTTATTAACACCGGACCAAATAAACATTACTGAAGTTAATACAATTGCAATTTTTTTTGTATTTTTATTAGGCTTAAAAAATGCAAGTATTTTATCGGCAATATTATTTAACATTTATATATTTAAATAATATTATAATGATAATACATTAAAAAATTATATACAATACATTAAAAATTATTGCATTTATAATTAAAAATTTGGCTCATCTAAAAATGCACCAGTTTGCGTCTTTGGCATAACATCTGAAAAGAAACCAAAATATTCGACCAAATATAATCCACCTAAACAACTGATAAAACTATAAACAGATTCTTTTGCAATCATTTTTGGGGGGGTTTTATTATCCTTTTGAACAAATCTCATATCCATAAATTTGAAAATAATATATATTATTGAAATTATTAAAGCAACTAGCAATTTATCTTGCATTTTATAGTAATAAATGAAATATAAAAAAATCATTTAACGCAAATTAAAGATTATTTAATCTTCATTTATATTCATTGTTCCTCCAATATCCAATGAATCAAAATCTAAAGCCTCCATTCCTAAATCATCTCCTATAACTAAATTACTTTCTACCGGCTCAGGAACAGCAGAAGGAATTTCATCAAAAATTTCTTTTTGCACTTCAGGAGTTTCTACAACAGGAACTGTTTCTATAACTGGTAGAGTTTGCACAACGGGAGTTTCTACAACTGGAACTGTCTCCTTTTCTTCTTTATGGTCATATGGTAAAGCTGGCACAACAATATCCTCTTTTTTAGGAAGAGGAGTGCTAGGTTCATCCTTCTTAGTGTTCTCTTCATTCTTAATTGTTTCCACAGAATCTGTTTTTAATGGTGCTAATTCTTTCTTTACTTCTTCTTTCTTTGTTTCTTCTTCAATTTCTTCCTCCATTTTTTCGCTCATATATGCTCGTAAAATTCTATCAGTTGGTATGCTAGAGCGGATAGTATCAACAATGCATTCACGAATGATAATCTCAAATTCTCTATTGTTTTTCTGTTTCTGCAAAGGAGATGAATCTTGGTCAAAAAGATAAATATTTTTATATAGCTTACGTGCAATATTTATGTATGTTTTATGAATAAAAACATTTAGTTTTGGAATATCGATATCAATTTTCTTTTGGTTTCTACATACTCTAACATTAGTAAGTGTTTTAAGTTGAATAACGTGCACACATGTTAATAAATCGTTAAGATAACCACAACGACTAGAATCAATAATTCGTGTAGTTTCAGTATCAATTATAGTTTGATTCCAACTAGGAACACGACTAAGTAAATTTTGAAAAGTCATTAAATATTTTTCGGTTTCATCATTATCTTGACAAAGTTTGTATGCTTCTTTAAAGATAGATACAACACCTTCATTTAAATGGGGAATCAATGTGTTAACAAATCTTGCCATCCACTCATTTCTAGACTCGTAAAGACTATCTGTATGATAATCGTCCATTCTTTAATTAACATCAATATTTTCTAAATCAATGTTAGAACGAAAAAAAATATTATTAAGCATACAAGTCAATATAATTTTCTCATTTCGAATTTCTTTTACAACTTTGTTTAAGTAAATAAGAAGGTTGCATTTTTTATCTGAATTAATATTTTTATCACGATTAATAAAATCTTCTAAATCTTTTGCATTATAACCATTATTATAAAGTGTTTCAACACAATTAATTAATGTTTCGGGTTTTAGATTATCTGTAATATATTTTTTTAACCATTGTTGTCTTTTTGTTGCATTTTGTTTTATTGTAGTAAGCTTATTTTTATTATACAAATACAAATTCGATTCTTTATTGTTAAATAAAGGGTATGGAATAAAAAAATCTACAAATCTCGAAATTAAGGGTTTTAAAAGTTTAGATTTATTTTCAATTATCAAGAAAAATCTCGTAGTATTGCTATATTGTTCAATGCATCTTCGTAATGCAGATTGTGCATCAATTGTTAAATTACCAGCATTTAATAATATTATTGTTTTAAAATCGTTACCATTACTATTATTAATCTGAGAACGTGAAAAAAATTTTAGGTCTTCTCTTATGAATTTAATACCATTTGATTGTATACAATCAACAATCAAAACATATTTTTTCTGCTCTTCTTTTGTTTTGTATATTTTATTAATGTAATTTTTAACAATTGTTTTTTTCCCACAGCCATTTCTTCCATGAAATATAATGTTTGGAACACGATTTTCATTATAATAATTATCTAGTTGATTATATATTTCAGTGTGTATTTCTAATGACATTTAATATTATATAATAATTACTATTTATTATATAATTATTCTATTATATATTTATACAATAATATACTATAAGTTTTTACATTATATAATGGAGTATTAATTATGGAGCACTACTTAGAGAATGAGTATATGGATTTTGTTTGAAAGCTTGCAATAAATTTCCATCAATACGATTATTATTATCCTGTCCTGCAGTTTGAGGATATTTGGTTGTTTGCGTAACACCATTGCCCATTGGAACAACAGGTCCGGTGCTTGGCACAAACATCCTATTGTTATTGCGGTCGCTTTCAAACTTCTGCGTTTTCATATTTATACCATTATTAAACTGACCATTGCAACCATGTTCGAATCTGTTATATACAGTTGCCTCTTTATATGGATTATCATGTTGATTCAATGCAGATTCATGTGATGAAGGCATATATTTATTTCCGGTCATGTTTCCAAAACTAGCAACATTCGTTGTATCGCGTCGATTAAATACTTTTTGATGTTCAGTTACATGATATGCACCTTCTCCTTGTCCTTGAACATTTAAGTGCATCTTATTACCATTCAATTCTCTAATTGTTTTTGGCATAGAATCACGTTGATTATCTAAATATGTCGCTTTATTACCTCCATTGAAATTACCACATTCTCGTAAGTTAGTTAAAACATTTTCTTTTCTAGATGGTTTTAAAACATCCAGTAATGGTGAAACAATTGAACCAATTAAACCACCACCATTAATAAAACCAGTGCTTTCTTGCTGTTTTGTAGTGTTTCTATTATTGTTAACAATTTCAAAACCACTAGAACTATAATCTTCATTAATACCTGCATTCTTATTGCTATGCACACCCCCTAGAACACTTTGTCCAGGTAATTGTTGTTTCAATGCATCCTGATAATTTTCAGGTGCGTATGCTGCAGAACCATTACCTGAACCATTTGACATGGCACCAGTATATTCTGTTGTAGTTTCGGGTCTGGTAACGTCTTTTTCAACTTGTCTAGAACGAACGGTTTCTTTTAAATGTCCCCCGTTAGTAACAAACCATCTAGCTTTATCGTTAATAAAAAAGGTATCGGGAGCATGTTTCTCCATTTTTCCTAAAGCCCCCATCTCTTTAACATTTGAATGTGCTGGACCCTCTAAACCATTCAAGTTGTAAGACATTTTGGGATTGGTTTTAACACGGAGCTCATCAACATCTTTAGGAGTCCATGCATCACGATTTTCCATACCAGAGTTGAAACCTCCTGCTCCTTCGGTTCCATAACCTTTGTTTAATCCAGGTGCAACACGTTCCTCTTCCCAAGGTTTGGTATTTGCCTGACGAAGACTTGGATTAACTCTTGAAAGAAAGAAATCGTTCATATTTGGCGCACCGTTTATAAATTTGGAATCACCCGTTGGTTTAAATAATGGAGCACGTTCTTGTTTTTGAAATTGTTGCGAACCAACACCACCCAAACTGTCTAATATTCCTTCATGACCTTCCATTGGTGTTTTTCCTCTTACTTTTGAACCAAAAAAAGGCTGCATATTATTATGCTTAAACTTTTCGGCGCTTACTGTCTCTCCTGTTAAAGACATAAATTCATGTTTAGTAGGTTTTGTCTGTTGAGTTTTTCCAATTTCAACTACAGCATTTTTATCATAATACTTAGTTCTTTGGTCGTTGGGATTGATATAATTATCAAAGTTCTCAGTATTCTGATTAGTATTATTTACAGTTCCAGAAACTTGTGTTTGATTTCGTTGTTGTCTAGTATTACCTTCAACTTGAAAACTTTCTTTTTCACATTTTTTATTAGAAGATATATAAAGAGACCCTAAAGCTATTAATGGTATTGCTACTTCTGCCATATTATTATATATAATATAATATTTTTTAAAATTATATTATACAGAAATAATAAACTAATCACTTAGACAGTCTTCCGCCCCGCTGTCCCCTTTTACCAAATATCATTGGAAAGACAAAAACTTTTGCTACAAAATATACCATCACTAAAATACTGATTAAAAATATTAATTGACTAATAGTAGAAGTAAATTTAGTTAATTGACAAAAAAATGAGTCGTCATTGGCATCACAACTTACACCTGCACCAACACCACCTAAGAAATTAAAGTTAGACATATCGAAACCAGAAGAAGACTTATTATTATTATTATTATTTTTATTATTTGATTTAGGTTTAGGTTTTCTAGCCATTTTTATATTTTATATTCAGAAAAAATAAAACTCTAAATTTTAGTTTAAATTATTTCAGTTTAAATTAATTTTTTTGTTCGATTCTAGAACTTGCATTACTCTTAAAATCAGGTATGATTCTATCTTGTGGATTATAAAATAAGATATCAGGGCGATATTGTTGTTCTTCTTTATGCCACCAAGTTGGATTCGTTGCTCTAGATTGGTCAGTTGCTGAAGAATTAATTTTAGACATATTTCTTTCGATTCTATCGACACTGTGTGTTAAGTGTGTGTTTTTCGCAACTTCATCTCTATTAACGTGTCGTGTCATCCCTCTTAAATCGCTCTCTAAATCGATTGCATTATTATCTAAATTTCCACCCCATTTTTCTAAACGAATATGAGGGTCTTCCATATAATCAGGGTTCATACCATTTCCGGGAACACTAAGCATATATGTTCCTGGTCCTACCGACTCTTCTAATGCTTTTTTTACTCTTACATCATCATCTCTAATTCTAGTAAATGACATATATTAATTAAATAGATTATATTCTAATTTATTTAATTTATAAATTTATATTATTTGTTTTTTTATTTAAACTTTGGTGTGTTCCATCAATATCTTGAACAAAAAGTTGCGTATTTTTATATTTCAAGTAATCTGAGTAATTTGTCCATCTACATGTGTCTCCATCTTTTTTATCTGTTGAATTACTTTTTGTTTCATTAATTTTTATATTATTACAACTTTGAGTAGTTCCATCAATGTTAAAACATTGATTTTTATACGCATTATATGATGTATATGTTAGCCAATTTGAACTCATTATAATATAACCGAATAAAATAACATTGTCTGTAAACTAAAATTATGATGCTTCTAATCCTCTTCCTGAAGGATTTTCTGTAAATCTGTGAATATTTATTCTTGCACTATTCATACATATATCAAAATTATTAACTCTATTTTCTAAGATATTTACACGAGACTCAACACTATAATTTTCTAAATTACTGCTTGAAGACTGTATATTGTTTGTGCCAATTGCAATACATGGCAACATTATAATATGTTTTGGTCTTGTTTCTTCTTTTTCTGGAATTGTATTTCGATTAACATCTAAAATACCAGAAATATCTTCAAATGAATTATCAATAGCTTGTCCTGATTTTGTATTATTTAAACTTATAACAAGATTATTAGTTGCAGGTGTAATAGATACAGCACCAGTAGGTGTAATGATATTTGAACCTTTTGGATAATTAGTTGTTGGAACATTAATTGCAGAAGCTCCTAAATATTTGTTTCCTGGGTCGTTACTTTGTGGATGCACTAATAATTTACCTAAATTTTGTGAAGGATTTGTAGTGTTAGATGCTCCTTCAATAATCTTTTCAAATGAAACATCTATTGTTTCAAGAACTAACTCATGATTATGTTTTGCAACATTATAACCTGTAAACACTGCAGTATTATCGTGTGAATGAGGCAAACTTTCAGTAATTGAAAAATTATGTGTATGACCCATAACTTCGTGTGTATGATTTTTAACAGTGTCTTCATAATAGTTTCCAATGTTTGTTTCACCACCTCTTACAAATCTATCTATTAAATTTGGAATTTTAAAATAAGTTGAATTTAGACTTGACCTATTTACAGCTGAATATTCCTCATATTTATTGTAATAAGTATTTGAATAAATTGTTTCACTTTTTACTGGATTTACTACACTAGAGCTTGCACTTGGCAATACCCCCCAGTCAGTTCTATAAATACTTTGAAAGTTCGCACTATTTTGTGTATCATCAACTTCAATATGTAATTTAAAAAATCTATATATTGTTGTATCAAGGCCTGCATAACTACTATTAATTTCATAATATCCATTATTTGTAATTCCTGTTTGAATTGTGCTCCATGGAACAGTAGTAGTTATTATTTTATCTGTTGCCTCTGTGCCCTCTGTATTATTACCTCCTTGGTCTGTTATAACTTGTGCTTCAAAATCATTTTTTGTATATTTTCTAAGTGCAGCTTGTTGCATAGGAGTGATTGTAAATCTAACATTATTAATTCGATTACTAGAGCCAGAAATATCTATGCGAATTTTATCATTTGCAATCGCACTAAAAATTTTTGTTTTAATATCATAATAATTATTATAGTAATTATGTTTTAAGATTCCTTTAAAGCCTACACGAACATTTGGATAAACCGGATACGAGTCAATATTACTTTCATGTATTTCAATTGTTAATTCTGGATATCTAACAATATCATTTGCAATATCTTTAATATTATTAGGCATTGCATCATATAAAGCATTGTAACTTTCTCTACCAACATATTGACCATTACATACTAAATAATTTATAGGAATATTATCTGGTTCTCTTGCAAACCAAATAATTGAGCCAGCAGGATTTGTAATTGTATTACTAATAGCACTTGCTACTTGATTGTTGACAAATTCCAATATACTCATTCCAGAAATGTCACTATTATCACTTCTTGTTTTCAAAGGCAATCTGTCTTTAGTCATGCTAACAGTATCTGAAAAATATATATTTTGGTCTACAATTAACTTCTCGACACGAGTTTTATCTCCAAAAATATTTACATCACCAGATATATCTGTTTCTTTACCAATTTTCACAGTTCCAGAAACGTCAATATTTCCACTTATATCTGCATTCCCTGATATTTCAATACCATTAAATCCATAGATTTTATCTTTTGCTGTAATTGAACCGTCTGTAAATAAATATCCGGATAAATCTAGACTATTATTAATTGAACTTTTACCAAGTATTTTAATTGAACCTGATATATCAACATTATCAGAAATATCAACAGAACTATATATACTAACTTTATTACCAACTGTAAGTTTCTCATTTAAACTTACATCTTTATGAACTAATAAATTTCCCATTATAACTTGTGAATTATCAACTAAAGAATTATTAACTCTTAAACCACTACTGTCATAAGGTAAATCTTCTCTCTCTTTACTCATAACAATAAAATGATTTGTATCTTTGAATACATCCTTGAATTGTGATAAAGAAATATCTGCTTCAGTATCAATTGAAACCTGTGTCCATTTACATGTGCCATCACCATTATTTATTAAAACTTTACCTGTATGATCAGAAATATTAGGATGTGATGTATTCATATCACCTGCATGATTCGCCGGTGGTAATTCAATTCCACCAATTGATGCTTTTGAAAAAGAAACATCTTCACTTGAAATTCCCCACCATGTTAATTGTGTTCCTCTAAAAGGTCTTGAAATTGTTGGTGGAACAAGTTTTTCTTCATTGAAACCTGTTGTTGACTGATTAGATGTGTTGTATGCATCCGGATGCAAAATTTGAATTGTTCCGTATGCATTTCTTTGTGATATTTCGCTGTCTGGATTTTGTAAGTTATTAGGTCTTGTTGTAAAAATCTGTATTCCACCTGTATTTTCCATGCGAATATAATTCTTTTCCAATTCACTTGATGGATATAATTGATCTTCATGTATTGCTAACTTATTTGTATTACGTCCAGGTTCTCCTTCATACATATTTATTCTCATACCATTAGAAGTTCCAAAACGTAATTGTCCAGTTTGATTGTCATAGTAAGATGGTTGATTTTTTTTCTGTGCAGTAATTGTTTCTAATGAAGCCATATTACTTGTTAAGTTTAATGATGTTAAAAGTGTCTCACATGATACACCATACTTAACATTTACATTACTTTCGGTAGTTATATCATTATCAACTTTTAATTCTGTATGCATTCTAACATTTCCACAAACATCGAGATTATTTTTAAAGTATGAATCACCATTTTTTAATATAAAAAATGCATCGGAACGATTTGCATCTCCATTTTTACTAATATCTCCATTACCAACAGTTAAAATTCTATCAATACTTGATAAATCTCTGTCGTCATATTTTACATTTGATGTTCCTAAAACTATTTCTCCACCACAAACATCATTTACTACTCTTGTTGCAGATAAATCTAAATTAGAACCAATAAGGACAGTAAAGTTATTATTCGTTTCATTCTCCCAACCAATCGCAGTTGACGCAAAACCTTTTGCAGATGAAAAAAGACCAAGTGTTGAACTTAATCTGATATTACTAATATCACTTAATATTGTGTTTCTTGTAGTAATCTCATTAATAAGACCTTGCGAACTTTGGTCTAATACATTTCTGTATTTATCATACAATTCTCCTAACTCACTATTTGCGTAATCATTATTAACAACCGTATGTGTTCCATAATTTGCAAAACCAAAAACACTATTATTATCGTTCTTAAAAATTTCTAAAGGGTCAATCCAATCTAGACGACCACCTGTAATACCTAAATACATTCCATTGAATCCCCATTTTGTTGGCAATTCCATAAAACCTGTTGCTGTTCCAGTACCGTCGGGATGAATAGTATTTGTTCCGAATCTGATTGTTTTTGCCGCCAGTGTGTTAACCGTTCCGGTATCTTCTCCTAAATAAATAACTGTAGGTTCAGTAATAGATTGAATTAATTCTCGATTTTGATTTCCAGATAAAATAAATTCGGGTCTGATACTCTCTCTTGCAAGATTACTAGATACTCCATCCACAAAATCATTTTGGTTATTAGACATTTATATTAAATAGTGGTATTATTTAATATAAAATTACAACTATTACATTTTACTAAAATAAATCAATAAATTATTCACTGAATAATATGAGACCCCAAATAGTATACTTTTGAATGCAAACCCACTTGTTTTCAAAGTGCTATCGGTTTTAAAGAGAGATGGAAATATCGCATATAAATTATTATTAATACTATTAAAATTAAAAATGAAAAACAAAATGCTTATGATTACTGGAATCTTTAATTGTTCATAAACATAATCATTGTTATTTAAAATATTATTGTTTCGTTGATTATAATCATTTATTAAATCTTGGGAAACACGATTATCTATAAAATGAGTGTTTCCTCCATTTGGAACGTAATTTGGTTGTATTTGAATGTCTTGTGTCATATGATTTGTGTTTGTTGGAATATCTCTTGATGGTAAATCCATATTATTATTCATCATAGAAGCTTGTTGAATACCATTAATATGTTGCATCATTGAAGGGTCATTGTTAGGTGTTTGTCCAATTTGTGGCGATGCGGGTCTGGAATACATGGTTGGATTATTTTGTTGGGGTTGCATTTGCTGAGGTTGCATTTGCTGAGGTTGCATTTGTTGAGGTTGCATTTGTTGAGATTGCATTTGCTGAGGTTGCATTTGCTGAGATTGCATTTGATTCTGAACAGGAGTAGTTTCCATCACGATGTTCGCGTTTGGGTCATAAACATTGTCTGTTGGTAAATTATTTATGCTGGTTGTTCCTTCACCTGACATTTATTAAATATTTAAGATAAACTAAAAATCACTATACTACGCAAAAATTATTCTAATATTCTTTTATTTTCATTACATTTTTCAGATTTTAATGAATATGTAAAACATCTATTATCTGATTTAAAAATTTTTCCGTCTATATTATCAATTTCAGGATGTCTAAAAACAATGCATTTTCTGTTTTTGCAAGCAGACCTAAATAAGGAAGCCAGTCCTAAACCTAATAAAATAGAAACAAAAAGTTTTCCTTGTTCTGTATACATTAGCCTTTTAAAGTTCATTATTATATTATAATAATAAAATAATAATTAATAAGACTTCACAGATTGTTGAAATGGAATCTTTGAAATATCTTTTTTATTATAGGGGCATTTAACTTCTTTGCTATCGATACCAAAACAGGTGCCACTAGAGTCTTTGAATTGAATTTTATTATAATTATCAGGTGTTGGATAAATATGTATTATATTAGGAGTTGGAACAGTTAAAAGGTTTAAAATTAAACCAATTGATAAAGCAATAATAAATGGTTTCATTGATATGAATTTTAGCATTATATATATAGAATAGAAATTACTATAAGTGCCTTTTAAAATTACGGTGTTTTTAATTTTTATAAACTTTTCTCTCGGATTTTTCATCATCATCATAATAAACATACATTGCATCGGAATCCACTTCTTTTTGTATTAATTTTCCATATGTAATGATATTGCCGGGTTCTTTTTTACTTTCAATATTTACGCGATTTATGAGATATTTATTTGTCCTAATGTTTACCAATATTTCTCTTAAATTTTCATTATAAATATTAACAATTTCAGTAATTTTTTGTGGTTCGTTATTACTTTCATATTCTTCAATAAGTTTTTTAATAATAGAAATCATATCTTGTAATGATTTTTCATTATTTGCAAGAGCTTCTTTGCGATTTGCAATGTCTAATTTTTTTGCTTTAATGCTAATAAGTGTATCAATTTTTTTCTGTAATTCAATATAACTTCTTTTTTGACTATTAAATTCTTCAACAACCTCTTCCTCAGTTTTATAGTTATATGTCAAATCCATTTTTAATTTTATGATTCTCTCTTTTATTTCATCAATCAATTCATTTGTAATGCTAATAATATCATCAATATGATGTTTTTTTCCGACTATTAATTCAATATGTAAATTGCACGGATTAACAGAATCTCCACATACAAGTTTGAAAGTTCGATTAGTTTCACTAAATGATGCTCCTACTTCTCTTTTACAATTGACACATTTATGTTTAAGACTATCTAATAACTCTTTCTTTTTTGAATTACTAAGAGTGGGGTCATTTCTAATCTTACGTTGTTTTTTATGCAAACCTTTATAGTAATGTTCTTTAAGGATATAATATTGATTTAAACCTTCTTGAAAATAAGATTCACGCTTATTATCTTCCATATAATACTTATATTACTAAAATAAAAAACTGAAAACTTTTACATTTCATTTTTCCATATGGGTAAATTTGTAATTAAATCCATTGAATTATTTTTTTCCATTCTTTGCATTTTTTGAATTTGACCTAAAATATATTTTTTCTTTTCTTGTTCTCTCCTTTGTTTTTCGTTGAAATCCATAGCTCCTTTATATTTAAAATTAAGAAGTAAGCCAAAAACTATAATAAATGCTAAAAAGGCCAAAAAGTTAAATGCAACATTATAATATTTGTCTTTTGTTATATGACATTGTTTCAAAGTTTCGTTAATAAAATATCTTACACCAGGTTCTGTTAAATGTGGTCGCTCCATATTATTATTCGTATTTATAAATATCTTGATTTTATTTTATTATTTTATATATAATGGATGATTCAGAAAGCCCAACAAGTAATGCTCCAATATCAAGAGTTGCTGAGAATTATAATACATCTGCATATTGGTTTGTAATATTCACTATTATATTTTTCATTACACGTGTAGTTGGTATTCCCAGCACAATTTTAGAAAATACAACTTCCGATAATCCTGGTTTTAATAGTTTCTCTGACAAAATTGCAACAATTATATATATTTTTATTGTTATAATGGTTATGGTATATTTTAATACTGATGCAATAAAGAAAAAATGTGGAGAAGATGCAAACTCAGGTTATTTAGTATTTTTAACAACATTTTTTCCGTGGTTAAGTATCTTTGGCATGTTGTATACATTTTTATTAGTAATGCCTGGATGGAAATCGCCCTTTTCAAATACTTTTGGTTATTTTATTGCAATTTATTTTATGAATGGTAAGCAAAAGCTATTGAATTTACTAAATAAAACAGATGATACTAAAAATGATTCATTAAAACTCATCATAAAAGACAATGCTTCTAATATTATTAACGATTATGGTGCTGAAAATATTGGTAAGTTGAAAGATTTACATAAAATGAACAATGTATTTTCACCATATGAAAATGGTAATAAACAAGGGCAAACCAACGAACAAACCAGAATAAAGAAAATATATAATGATGTTGCTAGATTAATTATTATGAAAGATTATATTGCCGAATTTATCTGGTATATTCTAACTGGTATATTGGTCATCAACATGACAACAAATTTCATTCTCGAGCAAAATTGTGTTTAAATTTATTAAATTTTAAATTGGTTCCGTTCAGTTTGGTTTAAAATTTAATGCATTATTTTAATAATAAATAAGAGACTGCTAAATATGCAACTATTGACAGTGCTATCGCAAACAACCATAATGGAAATATTGTCTTATGTCGATAACCTGTTCCAAATTCTTTTAGCGAACCATCCTCATTATAAAATACAGATGGTTTTAAACTATTTAATGTGAAAAATAGAATGATAAATAAAATTATTGCTAGATTTTTTTTATGTTTTCTAATTGTTGTTTTACTAATTAACATATTATACATTAATAACATATTAATTTTTATTTTTTAAAACTATTTATTTTATACTATTTTTAACCCCATTGCTCATCTCCGTCCATTCCTTCTTCTGGGTTATCATCATTCATTACCATATTCATATTGTATTCTCTATTTTCGTATTCTTGTGCCTCACGCTCTCTTTCTATATTTTCTATCATTTCCATATTTCCTTGTGCATCCATTATTTTTTTATCGAAATTTGTCATCTCTCTATCATATGTATCTTTGTCATAAGCAAAAAGTCCCTTTTGTAATCCAACACTCCATCGTTCCAATTTATTATTTTTAAACAAATTCTCAATCTCTCTTTCCTCATCTGTCATACTTTTTAAATATTCTGTTATTTCATCTTTCTCTTCTATTTTTGATTTAGTCACTTTCTTCATGACATCTTCATAAGTGAAATTTCCTGTTTTCATCTCAACCTCTATTAATTTCATGAAATTCAATATTAACTTTGATTTTAATTTCATCTCTTCCTCTTCGCCCAAAACATTCAAATCTACCTCTTCGCCTTCTAAAATATCCTGGTTGAAATCTACTATTCTCTCTTCACTATCACCAATAGAGATTGTTTTCTTTTCTAATTCTGGTAAATTTGTTGTTGTTATATATAAATTGATTGCTTCCAAAATTAAATGAAAATATAATTGCAAAAGCAAATTATTATCAAAATCTAATTCATTATTCTCTAATGGCATATCATTCATTAAAATATCAAACATTTCTGTTTTCTTAGAAACATTTACTATCAATTTCTGTATGTATTTATCTTTATAACAATTCTTCAACTCACTATGCTGTGTTTCTATTATTTTTATAATATCCATATAATGCCTATCCGACAACTTCCAATGTTTTGGCAGTGATTCTTTTGATATCTTTGAATCTAAACTTTTTAATATTATAGTTGGATAAACTGTTAAGATTTTTTTCAAAACATCTTGCATCTTTTTAATCATCATATTTACTTCACCTTCTTCCACCCTTTCAAAGAGAGAATCTAGAAATGCTTTCACATGAACAATCTCTCTATTTGTTGAATTATACTTTATAACGCGTAAGATTTCATCTTGCATTATTTCATTTGAACGCATCAAATAACTCGATAGCTCGTTATTGACACCCTTTTTATTTTTACCGGCTATTTCGTTGTTGATATGTTGAAGTAATACTTGAAATTCAACATTCGGGTCATCTATTAACATTTCTATCATCGTTTCAAATATCTCTCTTTCGTTATATCTTGCTTTATCAAAATTATTTATTGTGAATGAATTTTCATTATTTATTATGTTCAATACTTGCATAAAACTTCCTTTGTCATAATTTATACCATTTGATTTCAAATTCTTTATCTTGTCAAATATACTTGCATTCACATTGTAATTCATTGGCCTCTTTTGACAAAATGGTTTTAACAAATCTGGTATATTATCACCTGTATTATATTTGCAGTATGAAATAAAAGCCATGTATCTTAGTTCTTCATTATCATCAATATCAAAATTATTTTGCAATGTTATTTTTGTATTTCTATTATCAAAAAGTATTCTAGCTTTTGATAAATTTACAAGATTCTCTCTTAATAATCCATACTTCTTTATCAAATTATTTTCTGTCGTTATCTTTTCATCATAATCTGTAAAATATTTTTTTGTGTTGTATTCACCTGTTTCATTACAGCACGCGTTTTCGATAAAAGGAGAATTACTTGTGTTGCTCATAAGAACTGGCGCCTTTGCTACTATTTCATTAATGCTTGCCTGGATATTTAAACTCAATCTAAACGTTTTATATTGCAATGCATCTATTTTAAATGTATGTCGTTTACCACTCTTAATTAACTTTGTAGTATCATCTTCAAATGTTGAGCCTACATTACCAATTGATTCTTTTGTAATCTTTGCTAGAGGAGGTAAGAATGTGTTCCATCTTTCAACACGAAGTTCATCAGGTATTTCACTCATACTTTCATTATTTTTTAATAAATATAACTTTTTCGTTCGTATTAACTTTCTGATATTTGTATTTGTTAAAACGTATTTATCTATAATTGTTTTTATTTTTGGGACTAATTGTTTTGGCGTAATCTTTCCTTTTAAAACATACCATGGTTTTATACTTGATTTTAGTCCTATTGCTACACAACACATATATTCTAAACCTGTTAAATCCGCATCTCCTTCTAAAGGATAACCAGAAAACGACCTTACACATGTTGGAAATGTTTTTCGTGTTCTTATTGACGGGATTGATGTTTGAATTAATATAAATAAATAACCTATACAATAAAATAATAAAATTTGATGAGTTTTTTTCTCATTTTTACTCTGTTCATCGACGGGTATCGTTCTATTTATTGCAGATATAACATCCATTACTATTTTTGTTTCATCTAATGTTATTCCTATCTCAGACACCATTGTCTTGAGGACATTCTTTACCATTTTTGTATTTGAATCTTCCTTTGTAACAACATTTGTTGTCTCTGTAATTTCATATATATCTTCTGCCATATCTCGCTCCAATACTCCTCTACTTATTGATTTAAAACCGGTATCGTCATAACCTTCATCTGAACTATATTCAACATTTTTAATAATATAACCACTATGTTTATCAATCCAAGATGATTGGTCATCACTTAACTGTCCTCTTTCCGCGCATATGCGGTCTATAACAACATTATAGTTTCCTTGAGTATAAGCCAATGCTAATGTTTTCAAAAAACTAGGAATTAACTTAACAAATGTCTTGTTGCAATATAACCAAAACTGGTCTTCTGTTGTAGATGGAATATATGTAAACTGCTCACAAAAGCGAATGATATCTGTTTGACGCTTTGTGAAATCTGTTTGAGAGAGAATTTTGCTCAATAAATTTTGGTATGGTGATGACACAATTTCCACATTCAGGACACTTGATGCAATTTTTTTATAATAAGTGTCGTATTTTAAACCTTCCGCTTTATTAATTTTTCGCAGGTTAATAATATTCTTATAATTTCTCTCATAATTTCGTTTTATATTCTCTCCCATTTCTTCTTTCGAAATCATTAATCCTGTTCGATAATCATTTAATATTTGGTCTGCAAATGACATCTCTTTATTTGCTGATGAATTTTCAACTGATACACAATTATTCTCACCTGTTTTTTCATTTTGTTCCGAAACACATTCCGGTTGGATATTGCATAATGTTTTGCTATTATCAACAAATACTTCTTCACTGTCTATATTTTCTTCCTCCCATGCATCATTTCTTCTTATAAAATACTTTCTATTGATAAGACCATTTTCATCAGTTTCATCTAAAATAGCATATACACCATTTTGTATAATTTTACTGCCTCGTATAATATCGTCAGCTATATTCTGAGATTTGCTATTATCATAACCTAAATTTTCTGTAAGTTTTTTTGTTAAAAAATCTCTGAATTCTTCTTCGCTTAAAGTTTTATATTCATTATTGTAATCTTCTTTTAAAATATATGGTGTATTATCATATTCCATATCATAATATGTTTCAACACCATTGTCTGATTGTAATTCTTCAATGCTAGAATATTTTTTAGAGAGAACATATGTTTTGCAGATATCATCCTTTGCTTTTGTTTCTGGTCTCTCTTTCGCTTCTTTTAATTTTAGTTTATATTCTTCAACAGCTTGTTTTACATCTGTATCGATATATAATTTAAGATTTACATTTGATAATATATCACCTATTAATTTCATTTGGTCTTCACGAATCATAAAATTGATAAGCTCATTATCTGTTATATTTTTTATATCAGGAATGTTATACGCATCAATCGTTTCATTTGTTCGCGAACCCATCTGTTCTATAAGTTTCATAGTTTGCAACGGAATATAATTTGTATTGTATTTTAAAGTAGATATTTGTTTCATGTTTGACTCTCTGTTCTGAATTTGTGTTTTTAATGCACGAATTGTTTTTGTAATTATGTTTGTCATGTTATCTGCATCTTTTGCTACAATTGTATTATCGTAAATTCTAAACGATTCTAAGTTGTCAATCAAAGATTTAACCGTAAATATATTTCGCTTGTGTTGTAAAAGATTAGAGAGAAAATCTACATTTTTTGGTATGACCTTATCTAAGAAGATATCAAAACTATCTATATTATCATCTTCTCTAACAATTCTATGGTCACTAAGTGTTTTGAAAAAGTTTTTTGATTTCTTATTTGGCACTAACAGACTATCTTTCTTACTGTCAACAATATTACTTACGATATTTTCTGACTTTAATATATCACTCAATAAGAAGGGAGCACTATTAATCATTGATTTCGTCAATATTGATGATTTCTTGTTATAAATATTTGTGTAATCAACATAATTAAATGGCAAAGTAATTAAACCTTTTATTGAAATATTATCTGACTTTGTAAGTTGCTCTTTCATATAGGTGTCATTTTGAACTCCACCCAATTTTTTATAGAACGTTTCAGGCAAATATGTCTCCTGTAAAAAAGTATAATTTGTTATGTTATTATCATCTTTATAAACATAACTATTGAGACTTTCGTTATTTTCAACAATAGCAGTAATAGTTGACCCAACGTTTACATCATAAATTTTTTGTTCTATACCTTCTGTTCCAAATGGAATAAGAACATCATGAATATTATTGACAAAGTCAACGTATCGATTTACTGTGCCGGTATTATTGCGGAATTCGCCATCAATCCCTTTTAAATTTTCTATAAATTCATCATTTGTGTAAGAGAGAACTTCACTAGGAAGTGAATCGTCTTCCCCTTCATACATAACCTTTTTCTTATTATTTGCAATAGGAATCAACCAAAATGGCAAATCATTCATTTCTTTAATATTTTCAATAATAGGCCTATTATTTTTTGGTATTCTTTTAATCTCGAAGTTATAACCGACTGTTTCTGAAAATTCTTCACGTAATTCTGTAAATCTATTTATAATTCGATGCAATTCATTTTCTAGACTGTATGTTCTTTTAGATATAGGAATATTTCCTAGCATATCATCATAAAGGTCTGTTATTTGTTCTTCTAAATCATATCTTTTTTCACTTACGTCAACATCAACCATATATGCAACATCTTCGAAAACTTCGCCAAAAACTATTTGGTCTGCTTCTAATAACATCTCGTCCAATTCGACCTCAACTGTTTTTTCTTCAACATCTGTATATCCTAAAAGTTTTTCACTCTCATCTTCAACAATACCAACTGCCATTTCTTCTGGCACAGTTTCTTTCAGCAATTTAGGTCTATCTCTTATTTCAATATGTTTAATATAAAGATTTTCAGGAACACCTTTATAAGCAAAATCAATATATAATTTTTCTTTTGTATCGATTGATTCTACTTCAATCATATCTTCAACGATATCTGTAATTTCACCGGTTAAAATATAAGGAACATCTAAATCAAAATGTATATCTAACCACATATTCTTTTCCAAACCTTGTTGTTTTATATAGCCCTTTTCATCAGACCTACTTAATATATTTACCGTTTGTATTGATTCATCTTCAAATGAATTTCTCGTTAATGTCAATAATAAATCTTCTTCAGTTTTGATATTAATTAATTTTAATTTATTTGAATCAATGTAGTCAATAAAAAAATTGCCTTCATGTAATTGTGGATTTCTTGGAGCAATTATCTCAATAATATCACCTAATTCTAGTTGAACTGAAGTATTTTCTGATTGTTCTAAACTTGTTGTTGACATTCTATATTATGATAAGAATAAAAATATTGTTATGTAATTTATTAAACTTTATAATTAATAAATTATATTTTTTAATCATCATTAGTAAAGTGTTGCTTGATATTCTCAAATACTTTTGTCGCCGAACTGCAAACTGAAATTAGTGTATCGTATATTACTGACATTTCCTCATTATTTGTAAAAGCAACTCTAATAATAGAGTAATCATCATGAGGATGAAATTTCTTGAAACCACAGAATGTTAATATTTGTTCACTGTAATAATCATTATATAGTATAAATTCCAATACTTTACCTAATGTATAATCTTCACCTTCTAGTATAATATCATAGCAATTTTCCATTGTAGATTCTGTTGACGCAATCTTTGCGGTTTTCATTTGTAAGCTGTTGTTAAATTTTTCAATTTTGTTTATTACTATATCACATGCATTTGCAACCAACTCATCATTTTCGTAAACTCCTACTGTTTCAATTGTAAAATCAAAACTATCATCTTGAAAATATCGGTCAGCTTGAGACACTAACCAATTCTCTCGAAATGCTTCTATCTCTTCTTTTGTTGAGCCTTCAGACTCCATTTTATTATTTACTTCAGTCCAAGCTGCTGTAACTTTGTTAGGGTCTACTGTATTTGAATAACAACTGGTTGATGCTACTGCATACATTCCGTCTTCCTTAGCATTTCCAATATCTAATGTTGCTGTAAATGCAAGTTGTTGTCCTTGTGTTTTTTCAAAACCGGGCAACAATCTCGCTATCAATATGTAATCTCCTGTTAATTCATTTGGTGGGAATATTTTTCGTTGCTCTGCTTCACTCAAGAATTTGTCTAAAGTCTTATTTTTTACTTTAAAATCTTTTGTAGTAATATACATTATCTCATTTGTATTATTTTTTACATTTAAATGAATTTCATAATCTTCAATTGGAGTATCAACTGGCAAATGAATTGGGACACAACCAACACGTTGTTTTATCATTTCATTTGTAAATCTTGATGTATTTTTTGTAATATTTACACGATTTTCGTCATGTGGAAAAGTTCTAAAAACTACAGATGGTATTTCTGATAGTATAACACGACGGATTGCATTTGCAATACTGACATTTACTTGTGAAATTGTAAAATTAAGAATGCCATCACTTTCAGTTTTTGCAGAGACTTTAGGATTCATTACTATATATAATAGTATATAATTTAAATCAATTTTTTTTAAATTAAGTTTAAAAACATGACAATTATTATTATTTAATAATAATGAGTAGTATTTTGTATTATAGTAATTATTGTGAACATAGTAAAGAACTATTACAATATTTAACAAAACAAAATTTTTCTTCAATAAAATATTTATGTATTGATAAGCGATATAATAAAGATGGAAATACATACGTAATTTTAGAGAGCCAACAACCTATTATTTTACCAAAATTAATTACGAGTGTGCCTGCACTATTAGTTATGGATGATGGAAACAAAATTATTTTAGGAAAAGACATTTACAAATATTTTAAGCCAAAGCAAATTTCTTTAGTAAAAGATGCAACTAATAATGATGAGCCGAATGCTTTTTCTTTAGGTGCATCTTTCGGTAATTCAATATCTTCCGACAAATTTAGCTTTTTTGACATGAACGATGAAGAATTAAGTGCAAAAGGGAACGGAGGTTTCAGACAAATGCATTCATATGCAGGAATTAATCAAGAAGATAAGATTGAAACACCAGATGAAGACTATACACCCGATAAAATTGGAGAAGTTGATATTGGTAAGCTTCAAGAATCTAGAAATAATGAAGTTCCAAAGCAACAAATGAGAATTTAATTTGAGAAATATATTTATATTTTTAATTATTTAAATAAATAGCAATAATTAAAAATATAATGGAGACAACTAGCACTGTATCTAACGATATTCTTGACAAAAAAAAATTACAGATTCGGAATGCATTTATAAAAGAACTCGAAACAACTTTTAAATATTTTCAGGAGATAGAACAAGATAGTGTCGAATTCCAGAGTGTATTTAATATCTTTTCTATTTTAAAAAAAACAAACCCTGAACTGATTATTAGTCCTGTTTATAATGATTTCACATTGAAATTTGAAAAGAAGCTTATTCCTGAAATTGATGTTGAATATTTTTTAAATTACGATGTAGAAAACCACATTCGTTCTACAGTAACAACACAATATATTTTTGATGCAATGATAGTATTTTGTAAAAAAATGCAAGTTTCATTGAATAAAATATATAGAAATGGTACAGACCATGAAACGAAATTAGTTACACTTCTTGGAAATAATGTTCAGAAGTTTGTTAAACTAACAAATTTATACTATAAATAAAAAATCTTATTTAAAAACTTAAGATAATATATATAATATGGAAAATAGCCAGCCTAAAAATTTACATGAATTTCACAAATTATTAAAAGATTTTATTCGCGACTTGTTAAATACTTTTCCAGAATATAAAGAAAAAATCGGAGATGAAATGTTATATTTATATAATACTGATGCATGTGATGACGGTGATGCATGTCAGGACCGCGATGCATGTGAGAACGGCGACGCATCTCAGGACGAAAAGTTAAATACTTTGCTCGGAAAAGTTTATGAATACTGTGGGACAATCTTTCCGGAGCGATTCTTTGATATTCTTTATAAAAATGAAGAAATATTCAGTAGCAATAGTGAAGCTAATACCATGTTCTATCCTAATGTAGATTTTAGAGAATTATGGCAAGAAGAAATCAGTAATAACACCAAAGAAGTTTTATGGAAATATCTTCAACTTACATTATTTACTGTTGTAAATTCTATGGACAATGTTTCAAATTTTGGCGATACTGCAAAACTTTTTGAGGCTATTAATGAGGAAGAATTGCAGAAAAAGGTTGCTGAAACATTTGAAGGTTTTTCATCAATGTTCAACTTAGACAGCAGTGGTGTTAATCTAGATGACTTTGATTTAAGTGGAAATAAGGCATTCGCCGAGCATGTCGAAAAAATGACCGAAGGATTAAGCGAAGAATTTAAAAATATGGCTTCAAATCTTGGAGGAGAAGAAAGAAAACCAAATTCTGAAAATATGAAAGACTTTGTTAATAATATGCCGAATCCTGAAGAATTACAAGACCATATTAAAACAATGTTAGACGGTAAATTGGGCAGATTGGCACAAGACATCGCTGCTGAAACTGCTGCTGATATGGATTTTAATGATTCTGAAGATGTAGGAAATGTTTTCGAAAAAATGGTGAAAAATCCTGCAAAACTTCTTAATCTAGTCAAAACAATCGGCACAAAAATTGACCAGAAAATCAAATCAGGCGAATTAAAAGAAAGCGAATTAATGTGTGAAGCTACCGAACTAATGAATAAAATGAAAAACATGCCCGGTATGGGTGATATGGAAAGTATGATGAATAAAATGGCCGGCTCTATGATGGGAAAAGGTGCAAAATTTAATATGAACGCTTTTAATCAGAAGTCGAAAGCATCTTCTCAACGAGAGAGAATGTTGCAAGAGCTTGAAAAACGAAAAGCACAGAAAATGCAACAAGAATTAGAAGCCTGCAACAATAAAGTTGTTGATAGTGAACCTACTACCGAAGAACTTTCTTTTACTAAATTTAAAAGTGAAAATTCTAAACCTGCTGAAAAATCTACATTAGAACAAAAACCAACTGGTGAAACTAAACCAAAAAAGAAACGCAAGAATAAAAAGCATAAATAAAATTATTAGTAATTAAATAATTTAGTAATATATATATAATGAGCATTCCATTTTGGTATAATGACCCATCTATATTACTAAATAAAAAGGATATTTTTTCTATTTGGCCTAGTTCATGTATGGAATATAACGAAAGAATGAACGCTATTACCAGACTTGTTTTAATTTTGACAATAGTCGGTTATGTTCTAACAAAATCTACAATGTTAGTTGTAAGTTCATTTTTCACAATTATTGGATTAGTTGTTGTTTATAAAAATAACAGAACTAAAAATGATAAAAAATTGCTTTCTAGTATTGGTAAAGAAGGATTCACTAGTAATGAAAATTTTGAAGAAATGAAGGATAATTTTGAAGTGCCTACTTCTCAAAATCCATTGCAAAATTTAAATGCAACCGAGAATAATGTTGAAAAAAAATCTGCCGCTCCATCTTTTAATCCTGCCGTTAATGAAGAAATTAACAAAAGTGCCAAAACACAAATTAAAGAGCTTAATGCTGATTTCCCTGATATAGATAAGAAATTGTTTAGGGATTTAGGAGAACAAGAAAATTTTGAAAATTCTATGAGACCATTTTACTCTATGCCAAATACACGTTTACCTAATGACCAGAAATCTTTTACTGACTTTTGCTATGGTGATATGAAAAGTGCCAAAGAAGAAAATGAATTTTTAAATGAAACTAAATTTTAAAGCGATTGCATATTTTAAAGCGATTGCATATTTTAACTCAAACGTATTTACTTAATTGTAATGTATTTTAAATTAAGTAAATTAATTTTATTATAATTTTATTATTTATATATATAAAATGGATTTCTTGTTTGGCTCATCTAAATTTAATAACTCTCATCAAATTGGTGATGATGCATCTGACAAAACACAAAAAAATGTTCAAAATGTAGAACATGCCAATTATATGACAACTAATTATATGTATAATAATACTATTGGTGGTGCTATGAGCACCGCATTAGAACAACCTTATTTCTATGTTAGAGGAACTAATGGTCTTGCTCTTGAAGGCTCTAATATTAGTGAAAGCAACGAACTAACCATTGGCTCACAACAACTTCGCAGCAAAGAACGAATGAATTTACGTACTAGACAATTTAAAACCGTTCCTTTTATGGGTCGCGGTAAAGTTGACCCTGACGTTGAATCCGCATTAATGCAAAGTAATGAACTTCCCGAAAAGAAATCTGATGTTGGTCTCAGCGAAAAAGATTTTACCTCTGTTAATAACTATCCATTAATTGATTCTGTTCATAGTGGAATTGCTAATCCTAATAATGTAGTAGAAGCTAATGCTATGGATGGATGGGTTCGTGGAGGCGTTGCTTCTAGAGGCTTATCACAGGACAACTTAGTATAATTTTAACTTTAAAATAATTTAAAATTATAACAAGAATCAATATTATATGAATACTGTTGATATTGATTTTGATATAACTTATCAAACAATGTTTAGAGAGAATCCTGAAAGTGACGATAGTGACACACAATATAGAAGAGAGCTATTAAAATTCTTTAAGTTGGAAACTTATGATGATACACGCATTGGAATTAGAACTGATAAATTATATTATGAATTAATAAAAGAAGACCAATTTCTTGTATTGTTTAATCTAATTATGAATGAACCCATGTTATCCTTTGTTGTAGATGATGGAAATATATGCTCAGCGTGTCTAAGTATGTTGTGTAGTTTTAATTATTTTCATTTACTTTTTAAATCTATACGAGAATTTAAACAACACAAGATTATTAGCGAGGAAACATTTACTGAATTTAGAAATGAAATTATAAGAAACACTAGTAGTGAATAATTTTATTTTTTATAATTTATTAAATATATTTTAATATAGTATAATATAAAATGGCATCTACACGCAATAAAAATATGCGAGCTGAATATTCCTTAGAGCAGAGAAATAACACCGGTATTCGTGATTTTAATATTAATGGTTATGGTCGTGGGGTTAATGAGGCTAATCCTACTCATATGATGAATCATGGTTCAATGGCAAGAGACGCATTATCTGGCAATGCCATTGATACAGAAAGCCAACTATTTGGTATTGGCTCTACAAATCTTGTTGCTCCGCAGCAACCTATCCGCCCAGATGTAAAAACATTAGGTGAAATTGATTTCTGCGACCGCAAGGGTTTAATAAATCATGATTCTATTTACATCATGAATAATCAGCGACCCATGCGTCGCTAATTTCTATTTACTTTCGTTTAATATTTACTTTCGTTTAATCTGTAAATATTTGTAATAAGCTAAAAATAGCCCTATCATGATAAGTATGCGATATTTGTGATATTTATTATGAAATCCTTCAAGCTCACGCTCATACGTTTCAAGAAATTTAACACTTGAATTTAATGCTGTTCCTATTTGTGCAATATCATCTGTATTTCCTTCTGTGAAACAACCTAGTGCAAAAAGATTGGATATGTTTCCTTGCATTGGAAGATATTCATATTTCTTCCTTGTAAAACCTGTATTCTTTGATTTCCATTTATTATCAAGACGCACAAGACCATCAGACATTGTTGTTTTGTATGGCATTGGTATGCTATTATCTGAATTTCGTATTTGCCGCAGACATTCTTCCATTAATTCTTCTCTCGAACATTCGTTTGCTGTTTTATTAATATGTTTGCTTTTTGTATCCATATCAATTACACATGCCGACCAAACAGTATTTATAAGTGGGTCTTTTGATTTTTCTGTTAACCAATCACTGACCGGCAACATTATAATCGTCCAATCATCTTTACAACTCCAACACCATTGATTTGGAAAATGCAATTTCTCTCTAAAGTGAAGTTGAAAACCTATACCAGAATAATATGTTGTATCACTCCATTTGCGGATCCAATCATAACTTATCCAATTGTTTTTTACCCAAGTATTACTGTTTTTTATGATATTTCCAATTCCACTCGATTGACATGCTAGGACAAACCTGTCGCCCTTTATAAGTTTAACCTTACCATTAACTAAATTTTTACAAACAGCTCCATCGATGTTTTCTTTTGTGCCCGAGAGATTGATTACTTCAGTTGATTTATAGAGATTCACATTTTTCATAAAACTGAATTGGTCTTCTATTATTTGATGCCATTTGTTCGGCTTCTTAAATTGTTTAAGTGATGTTAGCCCTATTGCTCCAAAAAAATCATTCACATGTGTATTTTCTGGAAGGTCACAAATTGTTATTGTTAATATTCTTAATGCATTTTTCCCCTGTTCGCTTAAATTATTATTATCCATCCATTCTTGCATTGTCATATCAGTTTTAAATGCTTTGTAATTAATTACTCCCCATAAAAATATCATGTAATCACTCACTGTAAAACTTTCTTTTAAAAAATCACCTACTTTCTTATTTGTCTGTAAGATGTTTCCATAAATATTGGAAAAATCGTCGCTAGTCATACCTATATTATAAAAAAAATTTTGAACATTTATATTTGTATATCCTAAAACTCGAGGTGAATTCTCACTAAAATACTTTCCTTCTTTCCACTGTGAATTCCATGAACCACCTAATTGTGAATCTCTCTCTATAACATCAACTTCATACCCATTATTTGCTAATACATGAGCTAAAGATAAACCAGTTGGTCCTGCTCCGATAATAACATACTTCATTATATATATGTTATCATTTTAACTATTTATACATTCTTTCTAATAAATTTAGAATATACCAAAGAAATTTCGTGATTTGCGAGTTTTGTGCTTACCTTTTTTCTTGTTATTTGTATTCTTATTTTTTCTATTTTTTACAGTGCGTTTTGCCTTTTTAACAACTTGCTCTGTTATGTTACGAATTGTTTTCGCAACCGTTTTTGCTCTTTTAACCATCTTTTTCTTATTGTTTGGGCGGGCATCATTCTCTCTTGGCACATATCGTAAAAACCAACTTTCATATTCAGGTGAATCTCGCTTATCTTTTAACTCCATAAATTTCTCGGTCTTTTCTGCTCTCATACTTTCCAATGTTTCTTGCTTTCCATAACAACTCAGGCTAAA
>Ga0160423_10000378_pt1 | contig 35830 bp, 27 predicted proteins | sample CRUFie14St8metaG_FD_108191 | JGI IMG/M metagenome (GOLD analysis project Ga0160423, IMG submission 108191) | Marine microbial communities from the Costa Rica Dome - CRUD Field 142mm St8 metaG | ecosystem: Environmental > Aquatic > Marine > Oceanic > Photic zone | place: Costa Rica: the Eastern...
ATAGATTTATGAATTGACTTAAAATTAAGTTCTTTTCCCTTTATTATAGGTTGATTATTTATAGGAAATAAATAGTCAACTTGGCTTTTATATGATTCAGAAAAAGAAATCCATTTTCTCATTAAGTTTATAGATTCATTATTTGTGAGCTTGAAGTCTGATGAACTAATAGAACAGAAAAAATCTATCGTTTTTATAGCTCTTGTTAATAGTACATTTAATCTTTTACGTCCATTTGATCTATTCATAGGACCGAAGTGCATCATAAATATATTGTCTTTGTTTTTCCCATAGCCAAAGCTAATTATTAGAAAATCACATTCATCTCCTTGGACATTCTCTAATGATTTAAAGAAACCATTGTTAGTCTCTATTTTTTTACTTAATATATTTTGATCAGCTTTAGATAATAGGTCCCATATTAAGGATAACTGTTCTTCTGAAAAGGCAACAATTCCAATACTCCCAGGGATCTTCATTGTTTCATGAATCTTTTTAGCCACCTGTGTAGCCTCAATTTTATTTTTTCGATTTATAAACTTTCCTTTTGAAATATAATGGTGTCTTATTGGAATATCAGCATTTCTCTCTGGATAAGCAGTTAATTCGTTGTTGTAAAAAAATTGATTGGAAAATGCAATTAAATCTGGATGAATACTCCGGTAATGATGCTTTAATTTGACGCTTGGCCAGTTATAATCTGCTTGGTGTAATAGGTCTAAGCAATCAATATTTTTAGATACAAAGTAATTAGAAGGTCCCATTTGGTTTTCATCTCCTGCAATAATGATTTTTCTTGCGCGATGAATCGTACCAAGAGCATTTTGGATCGGGATTTGACTTGCCTCATCAAAAATAGCCACATCAAAAATATTTTCTTTTAAAGGGAAACAGTTTGATACTTGTGAAGGATTACTTAGCCAAATAGGTTTTAATAAGTCAATCCAAATTTTCGCTTCTGATTGTTGAAGTTGACGTAAGGAAGGGTGGCTTCGAGTCTTTGAAAACTCTTTAATTAAAATAGACTTCCCTTTTTTTAATGTTTTTTTTAATTGCTTCTGCTCTTCATTTAATTTTCGTGTCGATTTATTTAATAGTTCATGATATGAATTAAATTTATTAATTATATTATTCTCTATTTCTAAGGAAAACATCTTCTGTTCTTCATTATATGCTTTCTGTATATCTAGTATCTTAGATTTTAAATCTTCACTTTTAAAAGAAGAAAAGAATGGAAATCTTTCTTTGAATTTTACAAAATGGCTTTTTAGAATAACCCCTTCATAATGATTCAAAGTTTTATTTTCTTTAAATGCTTTTAGCATTTTTTCATTAAGTTTTGATAAGTTATGTTTAGCAGAGATTATGTTACCTATTTGTTTTTGTAATTGATTAAGATATTTAATTACGTCAATTTCGGGGTCAAAATTGAAGTGTATTTTTAGCTCTTTATACAGATCATTAATTATATTATGATTAGAAGTTATTTTTAGTCTTACTTCTTCTTTAATTTGATATAATTCCCGCCATTTTTCTTCGTTAAATTGATTTAAAGTTAAGTTGATTATGTGGATGTTTTTTTCGGGGTCATTAATGCCTAATTTACAAAGAGAGATTAAATTTTTAGTATGTTTTTTTAGAGTGGTAATTTCTTTTTCTCGTTTAATAAGAATTTCTTTAGCAAAGATGAAATCTGTATTTGAAATTTGGATCCATCTTTTCCTTATTTTTCTTCGTTTAAAAAAACTCTTGCATTCTTTTATTTCTTTTATTAAAAATTTGGTTTCTTTTTCAGAAGGAATTATTTTCCAATGAGATTGATTTTTGGCAATAAATTCGACTTCAATTTTTAGTGACAAATAGTCTTTGTAAAGCGCTAAAAACTTTTTTTGTTCCTTTGATTCAGGCTCGAAAATTAAACGATATTTTTTATACGTTTCATTTTCGAAAATTTGACAATCTACTGCTTGTTTTTTGACTTTGTTAAAGGAGCTCCATGTACTAATTTTAAAAGTTGTTGATAATTCCTTAAGTTGTTCAATCCAGGAATTAATCTTTTTATCAATAAAGTCAAAGTTTTCATTTTTAATTGTGTTGATTTTGAGTGCACTAATAATAGGATTTATAGATAATGTATAAAGATTACTAATTTCATCCTTCACCTCAAGAAAAGAATCAATAGATGGTGCATCACTATTATATTTATATTTTGTTAAATCATGATTTGATGATAATTCTTTAAACTTTGTGAATGAAATCCCTCCAATAAGGTTTTTTTTATTTAACATATCTAGACTCATTTGAAGATTGTCTAGATACTGATCAGATAGTTGCAGGTTTTTTTTGTCACATTCTTGAGTAGATTCTATATAGTCCCATGTTTCTTTAAGTTCTTTTAAAAAGGAATGACTTAGTTTATTTGAACTTGCAATGAAGGAGTATTTATTGAGGCCGAAATGAGAAAGTTTTTTCTTAATTACCTCTAATGCGACTCTTTTCTCAGATACAATAATGGATGTTTTATTTTTATATAAATACTTTGAGATTAAGTTAGTTAAAACTTGAGATTTACCTGTTCCCGGGGGACCTTGAATGACAACATTTCCCTCAGCAGCTTTTTTGAACACAAATTCATGGTCAGTATCTGATTCGAGTATTTTCTTACGAGTAATAGATTCTATTTCTTGAGTTTGATCTAGTTTTTCGCCGAATAGTTGTAAAACATTGATAGATGGGGCTTCTATAGTTAAAAGTTCTTCTAGCTCTTTAACTATATAATACCGGTGATGATGAAAGTTACCAATAGATGTTTCATTATTTTTAATAGACAAGCCAAACGACTCGATCTCTTTGAAAATAGTCTCTTTATTTAATTTATCCACTGAATTTGTCCCGCTAATACTTTTTTTGATATGCCTAAGCAGAAAAGGGTTGATAAATTCATCTTCCTCACTTCTAGTAAATGATATTTGATTTATGAATTTGTTGATTGAAATTTCAAGCGGACAAATTAAAATAGGTGTTTGAACAGTCTTACCATTAATCAAGTGTTCAATAATGCCACGTGTTTCGCACAAAGAATTAATCCCAGACTCTTTTTTGTTTTTTTTTGCTTCTAGAATTATTTTTTTTGGGAAATTGTTTAGCTCAAAGTCTAAAGAACTATTATTGAACACAAGTAGTTTACTGTCTTTATCTATATTGACTAACACATCATTTGTGTTAAACTGAATACTTTCTGAGAGCAATTCTTTTATCCTATTTTTTACTGATTGGTACATTACCCTATAAATGTAATCAAGAAAGATTAATAATATCAAGTAATTTAGGGCTTTTTGTTTAATATTTTTATTGATCTTTTTTAGTGATTTTTTAAATAATGTTTTAGTCGTTGTTTTTACTTTTGTTAACCTTTGAATTGTTATTACATTTGTGTTTTGATTTTGTTATATTTAACAAACAATAAATAGAACATGAAGGCTGATAAATTTGCCGTTATTGGTGTTGGAAGATATGGCTATACAATAGCAAGTCATTTAGCTGAGAAGGGTGCTCAAGTTCATGCTTTTGATCCAAATGAGGACAAGATAGAGAGCATTAAAGATGAAGTTGCGCTCGCAGTTACTCTAGATGCAACAGATATACGTGCGTTAAAGTCTCAAGATTTTCATAAAATGGACGCTGCTGTTGTATCTATTGGAGAAAATTTTGAAGCGACGGTTCTCACTTGTGTTCACCTATTAGATATTGGAGTTAAAAGAGTTATTGCTCGAGCTAGTGGTTCCCACCAACGTCTTATTTTAGAAAAGATAGGGGTAAAAGAAATTCTTACTCCTGAGAATGAGGTTGCTAATGTTGTTAGTGAAAAACTGTTGAACCCTAATATTGTTTCTTTCCTTCAGTTGCCAGATAACCATGAGATTGCCGAAATTATTGCCCCAAAAGGCTGTGTTGGTAGAACAATCGATGATGTTGGTTTTAGGAACAAATATGAAATGACTCTTATTACAATAAAACGAGAATATGAAGTTGTTAAAAATGGCGAAGATCTAACAGAGCAACATATAATAGGAGTACCTAAGAGTGACATGGTAATTGAGAATAAAGATACACTAGTAGTCTTTGGTGCTGCAAAGAGCGTCGAACGGTTTATTGAAATTAATGAATCTCTTTAATGTTTATTGTTTCAGGTGTTTCTCGAGGTCTCGGAAGAGCAATTGTTAGTCTATTACTTGAGAGAGGGGAAAAAGTAATAGGTATTGGTCGCTCTCACAATTTTGATCATAAGGATTTTCTCTTTATTGAATGTGATTTGTCAGACATAGAGGCGATTAAACGAATAAAACTCCCCAATTTAAAAGGTCAAATTACACTAATAAATAATGCGGGGATAATAGGTAATATTAAACGAATGTCTGATCAAAATGTATTAGACATATCAGAAGTTTTAATGGTAAATACAATCGCTCCTGCGGAATTAACGAATTTAGTTTATAATTCTTTAGATTTGAAACAGAGTTTTCGTCTTGTAAATATTAGTTCAGGAGCAGCTGATAAACTTATACCATCATGGGCATCATACTGTGCATCGAAAGCATCTCTTAATATTATAACAGAAGCTTTCTTTGTTGAAGAGAGAGAGAAGGGTAACAATATTGTTGCATACTCTGTATCACCCGGAGTAATTGAAACAGATATGCAAAAAAAAATCAGACAAACAGAGAGAAAAAACTTTTCTCTTGTTGATAAATTTATTGGCTATAAAAAAAACAATCAGTTGCTATGTTCTTTTGAAGCTGCTGAAAGGCTTTTGATTTTGTTAAATACTCCATTTAATGGTGTTGTTAAAGTAGATCTTCGTAATATATAAGAATAATTAGAAGACGGCTAAAATTTTATTTGTTAAAATGCTCGTGTTTCCGTAACTTCACTCTGGAATTCACTTTAACTTTTTTAAACTATGAATAAAATAATACTCTCCATTATTTCAGTTTTTTATTTTTCTTTTTTCATTGAATCACAAGAAAGAATATTTGATAAATCTAATGCTAGGGATGGTGAAACGGTTGAGTATTGTTCTCAGCATAAAAAACAATTAGAACTTCTCAAAAACCCTGATTATTTAAAGGTTTTAGCTGAAGATGAAATTGTTCGAAGTCAAGAAAGAACAGAAAATGAACAAATAAATACAAAAGCTATTGTTTGGTATATCCCTATCGTTTTTCATGTTTTACATAATGAAGGCCCTGAAAATATTTCTGATGATCAGATAATAGATGCATTTAATATTTTAAATAGAGATTTTAAACGTGAGAACCTAGACGCAGATAATGTTCACCCTGATTTTCAAGGTATGCCTGCTGATGTAGATATAGAATTTAGGTTAGCAACAAAGGCTCCGGATGGGTCATGTTTTTCAGGTATTACTAGAACAGAAAGCCCCTTGACACTTGATGGTAGTGATGGTCAAGATCAAGTTGATGCGATTGTAAATGGTAATGATATCTATCAAGGTCAGTGGCCACCAAACAAGTATTGTAATGTTTATGTTTGTGCTGATATTGGAGGTGCTGCAGGATATACATTTACTCCAAGTGGCTGGTCCGGAAATGACATGTTTTATAATGGGATTTTTGTTTTAGATAATTACTTAGGTTCTATTGGCACATCGAGTGTTGGATCTAGCAGAACATTAACACACGAAGTGGGTCATTGGTTAAATTTGAGACACACTTGGGGACCAAATAACAACCCAGGAAATATTACTAGTTGCTATGATGATGACAACGTCGCTGATACTCCAAATGAGATAGGTGTAACAGCTTGTGCTTTAAATGAGATGTCTTGTGGACCAAGAGCAAATGTTGAAAATTACATGAATTATTCCTACTGTTCAAAGATGTTTACTCAAGGTCAAGTAAATAGAATGCGAAATGCTTTAAACTCAAACACTGCAGGAAGAAATAATTTAAAAACTGCATCTAATCTTATAGAGACTGGAGCCGATGGTAATTTATATTTATGTAAGGCAGATTTTGAAGCAGACAAAACCTCTGTCTGCCCTGGAGGGGTTATAAATTTTACAGATCTTTCATATAATGAAGTTAATCAATGGACTTGGTCTTTCCCAGGTGGCTCTCCATCAACTTCAACAATTCAAAATCCATCGGTTACTTATAATACACCAGGTGTTTATGAAGTTTCATTAATAGCTAATGATGGTTCTACAAGTGATTCGGAAGTGAAATCATATTATATTAGAGTAATGGAATCGCCTACCTCTCTTCCTTTTTTGGAAGGCTTTGAAAACTATTCAACTTTAAATAATATTCAAGAGTGGGAAATAAAAAATGAACAAGGAAATGGGTTTGAGTTAATTTCAAATATCGCCAATACGGGTAATAAATCGGTAAAGCTAACTAACTATAATCAAACTGAGGGTACAATGGATGAACTAATTTCTTCTCCTGTAGATTTATCTGATATCACATCATCTGTTACTTTAAGTTTCAGATATGCATATAAGCGAAGAAACACAAATGATGATGATTTTTTTAGAGTATATGTAACTAAAGATTGTGGAGAAACTTGGGATTTAAGGAAAACTCTTCATGGGTTTCAACTTTCTAGTCAAGTTCAATCATCAATGTTTATACCATCACCATCATTTGAATGGACTACTGTTCATATGACTAATATCACTAGCCCTTATTGGGTAGAAAATTTTAGGTATAAATTTAAGTTTGAAGCTGGTGGGGGTAACAACATATACATAGATGATATCAATATATATGATGGAAGCCCTTCAGACGAAATTATTTATGATAACTTAGGCCTATATGAGGATAATCACATAACAGATTTAATTATTTATCCTAACCCAACGGAGAAGAATGTCAATGTTCGTTTTGAAGTTGTAAATAATCAGGATGTTATGATTAATATCAAAGATATTACGGGTAGGATCACAAGTCGAAATTCGATAAAAGCAAAACCTGGAATAAACCTTGTTACAATAGACACAAATCGATTGTCATCGGGGTTATATTTTTTAAATGTTGAAACTAGTAGCAGCCAGAAAACATTAGAACTGCTCATTAAATAGCAATTTTATAAATTATTCTGCAAATATTTTATAAGGCTATTAACAGACGAATCATTCAAAGTGTGTCGCACTTTAAATCCTCTTTTAATTAAGTGTTTTTCAGTGCTTGTACCCCAAGCAATTATAATGGATTTGTTTATTATGTCATTTTTTTGAAGAAATCCATCAACATTTGATGGGCTTGTAAATACATAGATGTCGCAAGGAATAATTTTAGAACTATTTATAATAGTTTTGTATACTATAATTTCGAACACCCTACTTTTGTTAAGCTTTGATGAGATTGTCTTTAGTGATATGTCAGATATAGGAAATAATACAGTTCTATTTTCTGACCAGATATTAAATTCGTCTGCAATTTTTCCAATATCACCACTTGTTCTCCCTATAAAGTCAATTTTATGACCCATTTTTAGGAGTAACTCAGCGGTTTTAGATCCTGTACAGGCTACCTTTATATTTTTTGGTATTTTTTCACATTCTTTAAAGAATACAACAGATCTTGGACTGGCAAAAAAAATAATGTCATAGCTGAAATCTATATTAAATTTAATTCCTTGAAATTTTATAAAGGAAACAGAAAAAAGTTTAATGTTTTTTTCTGCCAAAAATTGATTTAGATATTCGCATTCAGAGTTTGATTTAGATATGAAAAGACGTTTAGACAATTAACTATTATTTTTTAAGTTCTGAGACAACTTTTTCAGCGATTCCTTCAAACTTTTTAATTGTATATTTCAATTGGATACACTTTTCCTCTTTATCACTTGCGTAAGAGACAAATAAGTTGTTAGTTTCATCACAATAAACTCCAAGAGGCAGATGACAACCACCATCTAATAAGCTTAAGACTTGTCGCTCTAATTCAGCACGTTTTTGAACACTTTCTACATTTATTTTATTTAAAAGCCTATTGATTTCTTGATCTTCATTTCTAATTTGAACTGCTAATACTCCTTGAGCTGGAGCCGGCACAAACTTTTTAGGGTCAAGAAGAACTTCTTTAAATTCAGATAAATTGATACTTAACCTATCAACACCTGCTTTAGCTAAAATTATTGCATCATAAGTGCCATGTTTTAGCTTTTGTATCCTTGTAGGTACATTCCCTCTTAAATCTTTAATTTTCGAATCGGGAATATATTTTAGAATCTGAGACTTTCTTCGCGCTGAAGAAGTTCCGATAGTAGAATTTTTTTTAAGTAACCACTCCTGAGATAAATCAATGGCACTTTTATTAATTAACAATGTATCTGCAGGATTTGCTCGATCTGAAACACAACCAATTCTTAATCCATTTGGGCTTGTTGTTTCAAGATCTTTATATGAGTGAACAGCTAAATCAATTTCTTTATTTAGCAGTGCAGTTTCAATTTCTTTTGTAAAAAAAGCCTTCCCTTCTATTTTACTAAAGCTGAGGTCTTGAATTAAATCTCCTTTAGTTTGAATTACTTTAATTTCAATTTTATAATTAAAAGCTTCAAGTTTAGATTTGATGTAATTAGATTGCCATAGTGCAAGTTTACTACCTCTTGAACCAATGATAAGCCTTTTCATTTAAGGCTCTTTTTTATTAAGATATCTTTTGCCATAAGCATTGGTATACTAATGTATTTTTTCTCCATATAATTGACTACTTTATCAAGTGTTTCACGAGAATCTTCATCTAAATTCTTTAAGTCATTTTTAAAAATATCATTAATTGCATTAGATTTAATCTCCTTAACTTTGTTAGGAACAGAACTCATAGCAATTTCAATTTCTCTAACTTGATTTATGTGTTGAAACTTTAGTATTCCTTTTGAGATAATTTCCTCAACTAACGCAATTTCTTTTGATCTTATTTTTAGATTTTTGTTTGATATCTTTTGAAGTGATTCAATTGAAATATGTGAAGCGATATGATTTTTTACAATTTCAGGAGATACATCTTGTGGAATTGCAAGATCAATGATAGTCTTATGAGATTTGTCTTCTTTTAAAATCGTTTTATATAAATCATGTGTAATAATGTGATTTTCTGACCCTGTACAAGTAATTATAATATCAAATTTCTCATTAAAGTTTTTAAGCTCATTAAGTTGGTATGGTTTCCCATTTATTTCTTTCGCAAGTAGTTGTGCTTTTGAGAAAGTGCGATTAAAAACATGAAAATTTTTAAAACCATATTTTAAAAGATACTTACACATATTCGTGTTAGTCTTACCAGCTCCAATAATTAAAATACTAGAATTTAAGGATGCATTTATTTCTTTTAGTTTTTTATATGCCAGAGAAACAATAGATACTGGACGCTTAGCTATGTTTGTTTCTGTATAAACTTTTTTTGCAACTTCAATAGTATGATTAATCAATAATCTAATAAAATCTCCGGTTAATTTGTTTTCTTTTGATCTTTCAAAAGACTCTCTAACTTGTCTTATAATCTCTCGTTCACCAAGTATCATTGAATCTATTGAAGATGCAACACGAAGTATATGATCTAAAGCTTCTAGTTCATTTTTAACTATGGAATTAGACAAGTATTCTTCTCGTTCATTTATATTTAGGTTAGGATACAGTAGGGTTAAAAAATTATGAAGAAAAGTTGTACTAATTTTTTTATCTGTAACAAATATAAATTCTACACGATTGCAAGTAGAAAGAAACATTAATTCGTCTAGCCCAATTTTTGATTTAAGAGCAGGGAGAGCATCTTTCTGATTTTCTTCTTCAATATGTAACTTTCCGATTTTAGATAAAGAAAAATCATTATGCGTAAAGGCAATAATATGAAGCTTTTTTAATGAATTGTTGGCACTATTATTTTCTAAATCTTGCACAATACAAATATCTTTACATATTACTTTTCTTTTGTCATAGATTTGTCATTTTAAGGATATTTAGAATATATCTAAATAAGACATGAGTGAGCTATTTGTTTTAATAGATGATATATACTGGGGAAATAAAAAAGAACCAAAAGAGTCTTTATTAATAATAATATTTCTATATTCATTTTAATAGTAATTAATTTAGTATGTCTAAGCTTTATATTGTGCCCACTCCTATAGGTAATTTGGAGGACATTACACTACGGGGAATTCGTGTACTAAAGGAGTCAGATTTAATTTTAGCTGAGGATACAAGAGTAACAAAAAAACTGTTAAACAGTTTGGAAATTTCTAAGCCAATATTGTCATTTCATACCCACAATGAACACAAAATATTATCCGGTGTAATTGAAAAGATAGTTTCCCACAATTCGACTGTTTTGGTTTCCGATGCAGGTACACCTGGAATTTCTGACCCTGGATTTTTACTTATTAGAGAGTGCATATTAAAATCTATAAGGGTTGAGTGCTTACCTGGCCCTGTAGCTTTGATTCCTGCAATTGTATTAAGTGGATTTTCATGTGATCGATTTGTGTTTGAAGGTTTTTTACCTCATAAGAAAGGTCGAAAAAAACGGTTGAAAGAAATAGGTGAAGAGAATAAAACATCAATTTTATATGAATCCCCACACCGGTTAGCGAAATGTCTTAATCAAATTGTAGAGTTCATGGGAGAAGATAGAATGGTATGTGTTGCTCGAGAATTGACAAAATTGTATGAAGAATTTAAAAGAGGTACAGCTAAAGAAATTAAAGAATATTATGAGACAAATCCTCCTAAAGGGGAGGCTGTTATTATTATAGAAGGAAAAGACAGGAAGTAATGAATGATTTTTTGACAGAAGGGTTTTTTCTTGTAAGAAAAGGGGAACCAAAGGATGCTTTTCAAAAAAAGAAATTCAAGATTACTCTACCAAAGGATAATGAAGTTTTAATCGAAGTAGAAGCTTTTGGATTAAATTATGCTGATATTATGGCTCGCAGGGGTTTATATCGTGATGCACCTCCGCTGCCATGTATTATTGGATACGAAGTTGTAGGTACAATAATTAGAATAGGGCCGAAAGTTAACAAGTCAAAATTAGGACAAAGAGTAATAGCTTTTTGTCGATTTGGGGGGTATGCAAAACATGTAATTACATATGAGTATGCTTCTGTAGTTGTTGGAAATCAACCACCCAGTTCACTCATGGGATTATGCACCCAAGGTGTTACTGCATTCTATATGTCAGAGAGTTTAATTTCTATTAATAAACTAGATAAAGTTCTTATTCATTCTGCCGCTGGAGGTGTTGGTTCTATTTTGATTCAGTTAGTGAAATTAAAAGGGGCTTATGTAATTGCAAAAGTGGGGAGTCAAGAAAAAGAGTCTCATGTCAAAGAATTAGGCGCAGATTTTGTCGTTAATTATAATGAGGGTGATTATATAAAAAAGATTAAAGAAAAGTTTGCCCAATCAAGTCTTGATATTGTTTATAATCCTGTTGGTGGAAAAACATTCAAAAGAGATTTTTCATTGCTTGGTTCTGGTGGTAGAATTGTTTTATTTGGTGCAGCAGAACTTTCAAAGGGAAAAATGGGGATTATTTCTAGGCTTAATTTTTTATTAAAGATGGGGTTCGTTTTACCTATTTCTTTGATGATTAAATCTAAAAATATTCTTGGTGTTAATATGTTAAAAATCGCTGAAGAAAAGCCTGAAGTTTTATTATTTTGTTTACAGGAGATTTTTAAATTATATGTGGAAGGTAAAATAAAACCACAAGTTGGCGGGGTATACAATACTAATCAATTAGCAGAAGCTCATCAAGCATTAGAAGGGGGTAAAACTAAGGGTAAATTAGTTATTACCTGGTAGATTATTCTTGTTCCACATCATCGGGATTGCCATCGATTCTTTCTTGTGTTTCAGATTCGGCTTTATCTTTACTTAGTAAAGGGATGTTTTTTATGATGACATCTGTTACTTTTTCTCCTCTGTGTGAAATCAATGCAAACATCATTACAATACTTGTAATTAAAATAGGGTATAGTAGTAATCCTGTATCGAAATCAGGAATATTTACATTATCACTTTTAATTAAAACAAAGAATAATAAAACTGTAATTAATCCTCTGGGAGCAATAAATAATTCTGGGAAAATAAATTTTTTCGCAAAAATTTTAAGACACAATAGTCTTATAAAATAAAGAATACCAACAATCGCTAGGCTATTCATCGTAACTTCAAAATCATATAGAGAAGCTAAAGAGATGCTCAACCCAAAAACAACAAAGAAAAAAGTCCTAATTAAGAAGGCTGATTCTAATGTCAGAACATGAAAGTCACGTAGAATAGGCTCAACCTTTTCTTTATTAAAAAATCGGGAGAGTTTACCTCGGAAGAAAACTTCAGTATTATTTAAAATAAGCCCAAAGGTTAATATAATTAATAATGAAGATAGATGGAAATATTTGCCAATTGCAAAAAGCATTAGTAATACAGCAATAATTAGAAATAGTTTTACTTGCATTGTTAAATGTTGAAACAAGTAGACCATGATATAGGAAAGAATTGTAGAAAGAATAATGGTTGATAAAATATTCATTGAGATATTCCAAAATAGACCCGTTCCTTCTACGCTACTTTGGGCGCCAATCATAAAGTAAAAAACCATAATTCCAATAATATCAGAGAAGGTGCTTTCATAAACCATAAATTCGCGTTTCTCTGTATTTAATTTATTGACACTAGGAATAATAATAGCGCTACTCATAATACTTAAGGGTATAGCATAAATTAAAGCTGTATAAAGTGTTGTACCTGGAAAAATGTAAACAAATAAATATCCTATACCAAACATAGATCCAACCAAACAAAGTATAGCTACAATAAAGGACTTTAAAATTAATTTAGCTTTCTTTTTTTCTAATTTAAGATCTAGAGCAGCTTCAAGAACAATCATTACTAAACCAATATTCCCTAGAATTTCAAGTATTGTGTTAAGTTTTAAGTCTTCATCAATTAGTCCGTAGTAATCCATAGAGTATTTTATGCCTATACCTAGAGCTATTAATAAAAGAACAGAAGGGATATTTGTCTTTTTCGAAATTATATTGAAGAAAAAACTAAGTATAATAATACTACATAAGCTTATTATAAGTATATATGGATTCATTCTCTTTTATCTAAACGTTTTAGTAAATAAAGAAAATTATTCTATAATCAGTAAAAGAAGAATAATTATTTAATAACTATTTTTGTGTTAATAACTAATATTATAACTTGTTTTAATAAGAATATTTTGACAGTTCCAAAAAAAGTATTGTTGCTCTGTACAGGGAACAGCTGTAGGAGCCAGATGGCTGAGGGGTATCTTAAAGCATTTGCTTCTAAAGGAACAATAGTGTTAAGTGCTGGTGTTGAAGTTCATGGCCTAAATCAAAAAGCAGTTCAAATAATGAAAGATGATGGAATAGACATTTCATCAAATACTTCTAATAATGTAGATGAATATATAGGATTAGACTTTGATTTTATTATTACAGTTTGTGATAACGCAAAAGAACGTTGTCCTTATTTTGTTTCTGATGCGATTAAATTTCATTATAGTTTTCCCGATCCATCAAAAGTTATTGGTTCAAAAAATGAAATAAATGAGTGTTTTAAATCTACTCGTGATTTGATTAAAATATATTGTAAAGAATTTAGCTCAGCGTATTTATGAAGAGATATATTGCGGAAATAATTGCAACATTTTTTATGATTTTCTGTGGCACAGGTGCAATGATAATAGACACTGAGTCACAGGGAGTTATTTCACACTTAGGCGTAGCTACCGTATGGGGTTTAATAGTTATGGTTATGATTTTTTCTTTCGGAAAAATTTCTGGAGCACATATGAATCCAGTAGTTACTTTAACATTAGTCTTACTGAAAAAACATTCTAGAAAAGACCTTTTACCTTATTTTTTGTCTCAATTGATAGGAGCATTTTCCGCTAGTATCACCTTAAAGTTAATATTCCCAAAGAACGAGTTTTTAGGTTCCACTCTGCCTAGTGGACCTGATTATCAGTCTTTTGTCCTTGAATTTATTTTAACGTTTATTTTGATGATAGTTATATTGTTAACCACTCAAGGCAAGAAGGAAATTGAGCAATATTTTGCTCCCATTGCTATTGGTATGACCATTATGTTAGGGGCATTATTTGCAGGGCCTATATCCAAAGCAAGTATGAATCCATTTCGAAGCTTGGCGCCTGCAGTTACTTCAGGTCATATAGAGCATTTGTGGCTTTATATAGTAGCTACTACTTTGGGTGCACTAGCCGCTGGTTTGTATTGGTTATGGCAAGATTCTTAGTACTCTATTTCCTTTAAATTTTATTTAATAAACCATATTCTTTTTTATATTTAAAAACCAAAATTTTAATGTAATTTTGTTTTCCATTAATCTAAAAAAAAGCGAAAAAAGATGGCAGAAGGAACTAAAGAAATTGATATTACGGGTATTTTGTCTCAGTTCGGAGTTGACTCAATTAATAAGGGAGCTTCAACGGGTGAACATTGGTTTAATACTAGAGGAGAGAAGATTGAATCTATATCTCCAGTAGACGGCAGAACTATTTCTGCAGTAAATTCATCTACTGAGGCAGATTATGAAGCAGTTGTTTTAAAGGCACAGGAAGCTTTTTTGCTTTGGAGGAAATGGACTGCTCCTGCTCGTGGAGAGGTAGTGCGTCAACTCGCCACAAAATTACGTGAGTATAAAAATTCTCTTGGGGTATTAGTTTCATATGAGATGGGAAAATCTTATCAAGAAGGTTTAGGTGAGGTACAAGAGATGATAGATATTTGTGACTTTGCTGTAGGTCTTTCTCGACAGCTTCATGGTTTAACTATGCACTCAGAGCGTCCGGGTCATAGGATGTATGAACAATATCATCCATTAGGTGTTGTTGGAATAATTTCCGCATTTAATTTTCCTGTTGCGGTATGGAATTGGAATACTGCACTTGCATGGGTTTGTGGTGATGTTTGTATATGGAAGCCATCAGAAAAAACTCCAATTACAGCAATTGTTTGTCAAAAGATTACACAGGAAGTCTTTAGCCAAAATGGTGTCCCAGAAGGAGTTTCTAGCTTAGTTGTTGGGGGAGCAGATATCGGGAAGTTAATGGCTAATGACAAAAGGATACCGTTAGTATCTGCAACAGGTTCTACTCGTATGGGTAAATCCGTTGGATCTTCTGTAGGTGCTCGTCTGGGAAAATCATTATTAGAGCTAGGAGGTAATAATGCTATTATTGTAACTCCTTCTGCTGACTTAAATATTGTTCTTCCGGGTGTTGTTTTTGGTGCTGTTGGGACAGGAGGTCAACGTTGTACCACAACAAGAAGGTTAATAATCCATGAAGATGTATATGATAATTTTGTGAATGCTATTGTTAATGCATACAAACAATTAAAAGTAGGAAATCCATTAGATGAAGCAAACCATGTTGGGCCACTAATTGATAATGATGCTGTTAATTTATATTTAAATGCTTTACAAAAAGCAAAATCGGAAGGGGGGAATGTTTTAGTTGAAGGTGGTGTATACGAAGGAGATGGTTATGAATCAGGCTGTTATGTTAAACCTGCTATTGTTGAGGCAAAAAATAGTTTTCAAATTGTTCAAGATGAAACATTTGCCCCTATTTTATATATTATTAAATATTCTGGCGATTTACAGAATGCAATTGCGATACAAAATGATGTTCCTCAAGGATTATCTTCAGCTATCATGACTAGTAATTTGAAAGATTCTGAGATGTTTTTGTCATCTGCTGGTTCTGACTGTGGTATTGCAAACGTTAATATAGGGACTTCAGGCGCTGAGATTGGAGGTGCTTTTGGAGGAGAGAAAGAAACAGGAGGTGGCCGAGAATCTGGATCAGATGCCTGGAAAATATATATGCGACGACAGACAAATACAATTAATTATACAGATGATTTACCTTTAGCTCAAGGGATAAAGTTTGAGTTATAGAATCTTTTCAAATTAAGTATTAATTCTTTTTATAAAAAGAATCAGTTTTTATTGATTTCTCGAGGTTTTTTTTAAGTTCCTCTAAGTAGATTTTAGAATTCAGATCCCCAGTCTTAGCTTTCGCTTTAGTTTGGTAGTATAGATTAATTTTTTCTCCAAAAAGAGCATTGTCTAGTTTTATTTTAATTTCAGCAATCTTTGTATTAATTTCAAGTAATGTTTCTTCTGTTTTAATTAGCTCTTTTTTTTCATCATCACTTTTGTCACTTTTTTTTAGTAAATCTAGATACTTAGGTAATATTTCACCTAAGATGAAACTAAATTTTTCTAGCTCTTTTTGTAATAGTTTTTTTTGATTATTAATATTCATTGGTAAAACAAAATTTTAAGATATTAAAATTTATCTAAATTTATATAAAACATTTAGTTTTTAATCTGTGCTTAATTCTATTAGTTATTAATATGGCCGGTATTTATATTCATATTCCTTTTTGTAAGCAGCGTTGTATATACTGTGATTTTCATTTTAGCACATCCTTTAATTCTTATCGAACAGAAATGATAGAATCAATTTGTATTGAGATAATACAACGAAAAAAATACCTTGATAATCAGGAAATAAAAACGATCTATTTTGGTGGCGGGACACCTAGTTTATTATTAGATAATGAATTGAAGTCAATTTTAGATACTATACACTCAAATTTTGTTGTTAAAAAATCTCTCGAAATTACTTTAGAAGTCAATCCAGATGATATAACCCAAGGAAATCTCAATATTTGGAAAAAAAATGGTATTAATAGGTTAAGTATAGGCATACAGTCTCTGAAGCAGTCAGATTTGGATTGGATGAATCGTTCTCATAAAGTTGAAGATTCATTTGCTTCTATTTTATTAGCTCAAAAGTATGGTTTTGATAACATAAATGTTGATTTGATTTATGGTCTACCCAACCTTTCAATGGAAGATTGGGTTTCACACCTCAATTTTATTATTCAAAATGATTTAATTACTCATTTATCGGCATACTGCTTGACCGTAGAGAATAATACAATTTTAAGTGATAGGGTAATCAAACGCAAAATAAACTTGCCAAATGAAGATGTACAATCAGATCAATTTTTGAAACTGATTGAAATGATTGAAAAAAGTGATTTTGAACAGTATGAAATTTCAAATTTTAGTCGATCAGGTTTTGAATCAAAACATAATTCAAACTATTGGAAGGGCTTATCTTATCTTGGGATTGGACCAAGCGCACATTCTTTTAATGGTGAATCAAGAAGCTGGAACTTATCAAATAATAAAATTTATATCAAAAAAATAAAAGAAAATAAATTTGGGTACAACGAGACAGAGAAATTATCAAAATTAGATCAATTTAATGAAAGAGTGTTAATTGGTCTAAGAACTATTTATGGTGTTAATTTGAATGAGCTTTCTAAGCTAAATAAGCTTACAAAAGAATTTCAATTAGCTTTGAGTAAATTTAAAGATAGAAAGTGGATTGAAGAAGATATAGGTGTATTAACTTTAACAAAAGAGGGTAAACTTCGTGCGGATTATATTGCTTCAGGGTTATTTATTAGTTAATTTTAATGATGATCTTGTTAAACTTTATTTATTTTGGCATTAAGACTATTATTTATATCATTTCTTTTAGGCATTGCCTATATGAGTTTAGTTCCATCTGAATCAGTAAATATAGGGAATGATAAAGTCGGTCATTTTATTGCATATATGATATTGATGTTTAATGCAGGATTGATTTTTTTCAAAAACAAGAAGAAGTTTTTACTCTCAATTTTATTTTGTATTACTTATGGATTTTTAATAGAAATACTTCAACAGTTTGTCCCTGGACGTTTTATGTCTTTGGAAGATTTCATAGCAAATACGATAGGGGTTATTATGGGGATTTTATTGACTTACTTACTTTTTAGACCAATTATTCAATTATTAAAATCTATGAGAATAATTTAGATATTTTTACAGTTCAAAAAAAAAAATGGAAAAGCTTAAAAATTTTATTAATGGTGAGTATCGAGCTCCTATTAATAGTCAATATATAGAGAATTTTGAACCTTCCACTGGAGAAGTTTATAGTTTGATACCTAATTCTTGTAAAGAGGATGTTGATTTAGCTGTTAAGTCAGCAGAGGAAGCTTTTCCTCTTTGGTCTAAAATGTCAAAAGAAGAAAGGAGTAATATTTTAGTTAATCTTGCTAAAGGGATTGAGGCGAAAAGTGAAGAGTTTATTAATGCCGAGTCTAAGGATAATGGCAAACCAGTTTCCTTAGCAAGAAGTGTTGATATACCTCGCTCTATAGCTAATTTTCATTTCTTTGCAACGGCTATTCTACATTTTGCTTCTGAATCACACAATATGGAAGGGTTAGGGATAAATTATACTGTAAGAAAGCCAATTGGTATTGTCGGTTGTATTTCTCCATGGAATTTACCGTTATATTTATTTTCATGGAAGATTGCGCCTGCTTTAGCTTCAGGGAACTGTGTTATTGCAAAACCATCCGAAGTGACTCCTTATACTGCTTATTTATTAGGTCAAGTTGCCAAAGACGCAGGTTTACCACCGGGTGTTTTGAATATATTGCATGGTGAAGGTAATTTAGTGGGAGATTCTATTGTAAAACATCCAAGTATTAAGGCAATATCTTTTACTGGAGGAACAGCAACGGGGAGTATAATTGCTCAAAAAGCCGCTTCAATGTTTAAAAAAACATCTCTTGAGTTAGGTGGAAAAAATCCTAATATAATCTTTTCAGATTGTGATTTTGAATTAATGATTAAGACGACACTTCGATCCTCATTTGCAAATCAGGGTCAAATATGTCTTTGTGGATCAAGAATTTTTATAGAGAAATCAATTTATAACAAATTTAAAGAAGAGTTTGTAAGACAGGTTGATAATTTATTAGTATCAAATCCAGCTAATCCAAATGCTAAATTAGGTTCAGTTGTTTCGAAGCCTCATATGAATAAGATACTTTCTCATATAAAAATAGCTAAAGAAGAGGGGGGTGTAATCTTGACTGGTGGCAACCAAGTTAAACTTGACAAACCATATGATAAAGGTTATTATATAAGACCTACAGTAATAGAAGGTTTGTCTTTTAATTGTAAAACAAATCAAGAAGAAATTTTTGGACCTGTTGTTACATTAATGCCTTTTGAAAAAGAAGATGAAGTTATAATGATGGCTAATTCAACAGAATATGGTTTGAGTGCAACTATATGGACTTCAGATCTGAAACGTGCACATAGAGTCTCAGATCAATTGCAGGTTGGTCTTGTATGGATTAATTCTTGGTTAGTAAGAGACTTAAGAACTCCATTTGGAGGCGTGAAATCATCCGGAATGGGTAGAGAAGGCGGTTGGGAAGCCCTAAGGTTTTTTACAGAACCTAAAAATATTTTTATTAAATATTAAAAAGGGAGCAAGTAAAACTTCCTCCCTTTGTTGATAAGAATATTATTATAAATTATTTAATAAGTATTTTTTTTGTAGTAGAACCATTATTAGAGTTTATATTAACAAAGTAGATTCCAGGGCTTTGGTTCGAAAGATCAATTTCTGATTTGTTTTTATTAGAATAAACAGTTCTACCCATAACATCTTTAATAATAGTTGAAAAATTATTAATGTTATTGTTTGGTGTAATTGTGAAATTACCCTTACTAGGATTAGGGCTAATATTAAAGTCAGAGTTATTGGATAGATTCATTGTTGATGCTAAATTAAAATAGAGGATTTCTACTTCGAAAAAATAAACACCACCTAGATTGATTGTTTGTGTGTAAGGGACACCACTTTGCATATCACTGAAAGGGATTAGGTCTATAAATTGACGGTCATAGACTGATTCATCTGGATTAATTAAATCAGTTACATTAGGAATAAGAGGAACTTCAGAGCAAGTAACAATAATAAAATCAGATTCAAAGCCTGCAGCTTCAAATTTTATATGGTCAGCAACAATATTGTACTCACTTTTAATTTCAACATCTGATATATCATTCCAAAGTCCATAAGCTTGGTCTTCATCTGAGTCAAATGCCCAACAATAGTAGTCTTCATTTGTGTTTCCATTATCTGAGACCCAAAGTTGAAAAACAGGATCTTGAGGCGCAAATGGACAGGTTGTAATCGGAGGGACTCCTGGAATTACTGGCGGAATAGTAAGTTCTCCGTCGCAATCATCTGCAAGAGCCATAAGTTTGGTTACTTTAACCGTGTAACTTATTTGTCCATATGTAATGAATGATGATAAGAAAAGTGTTAAAAACAGGTATTTCATAGTTGTTATTTTTTATAAAATTAACACTTATTTATTAAGAATAAAAGCCTTAGTGTATTCAGTGTTATTGGTTTTCAATACTGATAGGTATGTTCCATTATTTAATTTATTCAAATTAATTAATGAATTAAATGAATCTAATTCTGATTCAAATACAATTCTACCCATTAAATCTTTGATATACAAATTATAACCTTTATAGTCATTTGTGTTTAATTTGATATTAATAATTCCATTATTTGGATTTGGATATAATTCAAAATAAATATTTGAGTCTGGAGCATTAAGTGAAGCATCTTGACCGACATAGAACCCATCAATTGAACCAATACCAGAACCCAAAGGGTCTAACCAATACTTTAGTTGTTTACTATTAGAGCTCCCTGAAGGATTCCAAGAACTAGAAAGTTTTCCATACCAATCCGGCCCATTTAAATTAAAACAAGATGCAGATCCTCCCCATAGTTGGCCGATAATTCTTTTATTTTGATCATATAATGGTGCTCCAGAGGAGCCACCTTCTGTTGTTGTATTTCTATCCCATCTAACTTCCCAACTACTATTATTTTCTGAAGACCCCATAGCTGTAACAGAGTTACCTGGGTTATCATCAAAAGCTATTTTTTTTATATCTCCTGAGGGATGGTGTATACAAACAGAAGATGTTGGGGGGATATTTTGATTATTCCAACCAGAGAAAAAAGCATTAAATGAGCTAGGGATTGTTCCTCCAGATAATCCACCAGTAATCTCAACTAAGCAAAAGTCAGACGGAGTCCTTCTTGCTCTTAAAATGGCACCTGAAAGTGATTGAAAAGAAGGCGAGCTCGGTGGGTTTGAGCATCCATTTGATTCCCAATTGAATCTGAAAACCCATGATGTTGGATTACTGTAACAATGGTTGGCTGTCAAAACATAAGGAGTCCCATCATTCTGAGTATTATTAATTAATGCTCCGGAGCAAAACCCGCTACTTCCAGAGACTAGCATAACTGCACTTCTTTTTTGATATTCCCAATCCCATCCATCTGGACAATTAACATTCATATTACAGTTCCCAGAATCATCAAAACCTTTTAAAAAATTGATAAATTCATTGGATGACCTATAACCATGTGTAACTGTATTTATGTTTAGATTTTTTTTTAGTTGAAGATTTTCTTTCGGGATATAGTATTCAATAATTGCAACATCGCCAGGGACTAATTCTGTTCCAAGTTCACCTTTGTATAAGTGATTTTTTTTGAATTTACCTAAAATAAAAGATTTATTTTCATTATAAACATATAGTTCGTTTCCTTCAGGAATTAATACATTATCTAAAGTTAAATTTATTGTCAGAGCTTCTTTACAAACTATTTTTAACAACCAAAGTGAACCTCCATCATTAAGCTTTATCCATGACCCAGAATTATTCATGTTTAAATTAGTGTAATGATTAAACCCAAATCTCCATGGATCTATACCTTTTCCATCGACTCGAGAGTCTTCTATCCGAAGTGAATCTATATTCGGTTCCTCAAATACTCTTAAGTCAATTGATTCTAACGTCAGACTTTTAGGTTTTCCTCCATCTCCTTGTTGAGAATAGGATAAAAAACTCATAATTATTGAAGAGAATATAATAAGTACTTTTGTTTTCATAATAGTATTTCTTTAGAGTTTGATTAGTTGAAGGATGTATGTGATATATAATACTAATTTACAAAAAAAGAAGAAGAATTTAAAATCACTTATTTTGACAAATAGTTTATATTTTAGCTACAATAATTAATCATTATGACAATAGGGATTTGTGGTGGTAGTGGATCAGGTAAAACAACTTTACTTAATCGTTTGTGCTCCAATTTCAGTGATTCTAAACCAAGCATATTCTCAATGGACAACTATTATTTCCCAATTCAGAATCAAACAAAAGATAAAAATGGTATATATAATTTTGATCTTCCCTCAGCCTTAGACGAAGTTAGATTAGTTAAAGATTTGATTAAACTTAAAGCCAAAAAGGAAGTCATTGTTAGTGAATATAACTTCAATACTCCACAAAAAAAGATTCAAAGAGTTAGAATAAAACCTTCTGATTTGATTATTGTTGAGGGATTATTTTTATTTCATTATGAGGGCGTTAATAACCAATTAGATTATACTATTTTTATTAATGTTGATGCTTCTACCCAATTAGAACGAAGACTAAATAGGGATCAAAAGTCTAGAGGTTATACTAGAGAGTCAATACTATACCAATGGGAAAACCACGTAGTCCCGTGCTATGACAAATATATACTTCCTTACAAAAATAGAGCAGATTTTCAATTTAGGAATGATTCCAATGCAGATAATGATTTTAACTTATTGATTAAAGAAATAGAGAATAAAATCTAAATATGTTAAAAACAATTTTAAGAAAATATTACATCTTATTTTTAGCAGTTTTTTGTACTATATTTTTTGTATTATTTTTTTTCAAAACATATAGTGAAAAATATGAAGCATCTGTTAGACAATTTCAAAAAGAATTCATTAGCGTTGAAAAAGTTCTAGAAAATGCATTACGTATTAGGTCAAAGGAAATAAAAAAAAATGGTATAGATGGGCAATGGAAAAGAGAAGTTGTTCAAGACAGATATAGTCTTCATGTTTATCACAAAGACTCTCTTGTTTTTTGGAGCACAAATCAACTTCCAATTATTCGTTTTGCTGATATTCATTACCCTGCTAGTGGGCTATTACATTTACAAAATGGTTGGTATTATGCAAGATTAAAAACCTTTGATGACTATGTAATTTGTGCATCAAAATTAATCAAGCAAGAATATTCATATAAAAATAATGAGTTAGTTAATGATTTTGCTACAAATTTCAACCTATCATTTTCTGCTTCAATATCACTAGAAGAAGAGGTAGGATTTCCCATATATTCTAATAGTTCAAAATATGTCTTCTCTATTTTACCAAACACATATCAAGAAGCGACTTTGTTGGAGTCCACTATAATGTTCCTATTATTATTTATTTCATTGATTTTTTGGCTTTTATTTTTACGCAAATTAATTGTTCCTTTAAAATGGGATTGGTGTATACCAGTATTATTGGTTTCTTTAAGATTTTTATCTTTGAAATTAACTTTTTTTGGATTCATGCATGATACATCTGCATTTGATCCTAGTCTATATGCTACAAATAAATGGTTCCCCAATTTTTTTGAATATTTAGTCAATATTTTATTGTTAATTTTTCTTCTAGATTATATCACAAAACGAATAGTTGTGATACCAAAGTCTAAATTCAAAAAATATTTTGCATTAGTTTTATTTTTGGCATCGATCTTTATTTGGGCTCTAATTTTATATCTAACCAAAACATTAGTAGATAATTCATCAATTCCTTTGGTTATTAATAAACTTTTTTCTCTAAATATATTTTCAATTTTAGCAGTAACAAGTATAGGAGCATTGTTCTACTTTTATTTTAAATTGGTTAAAGGAATTATAGAGATTTTTTATAATCATCTGGTTCCTACCTCTAAATTGACTGTTTTTATTTTTTTGTGTTCACTATTTTTTTTCTTTTTTGAAATAAATTATGGTTATGAATTATTTTTAGCAGCTATATTCCCTTTAATATTTTACGAGTTTGTTCTATATATTGTATATAGGCTAGATGGGTCAAATAATTTAAATTCAGGTATTATTTTGCTGTTTGTTTTCTCGATTGTAATGGCATCTAATCTTTCTTCTTTTAATGATCGTAAAGAAAAAGGTGAACGTGAATTATATGCTAATCAACTTGCAACTGAAAAGAATATTGTAACAGAGGTTGAATATAGTCTGATTAAAGAAAAAATATCTAGGGACAGTTATTTAAAACGCTTAATTAGTTATCCTAGAGCAATCAGTATGTCGAAATTTCAAGCAAGAATGGAACGACGATTTTATAAAGGATTTTGGGAGAGATATGAAATGGAATTTTATTTGTTTGACAATAACTATTATCCTGTTATAGATGCAATACAACAAGGCACTAAAAAATATGAAAATCTTCAGGGGATTATAGAACGATCTGGAGTTATGTCAAAGATTGATTCGAATGTTTTTTTTATTAATGATTACACAAATCAATATAGTTACGTAATACGTCAAAAAATTATTGGTAAAAACAATGAGGAAGGAGTTTTATTTTGCACATTAAAATCAAAAAAAATACCAGAAAAAATTGGTTTTCCAAGACTATTAGTTTCAACTAGAGCAAATGTTTTTGAACCACTTGAATCATATTCTATAGTAAAGTATCACAATGGAAAGATGATAACCAAATATGGTGGGTTTAACTATCCATTATCTTATAACTTTATGATTCCACCCAAGTTAGAGAATAAGGGTTTCTTTGATTATATGGGACACAATCATTATGTTTTAAAAAAGTCTGGTCATGAAGTTTTGATGCTCTCTAAAAAGAAGTTAAGGACTGTTGACTACATAACATCTTTTTCCTATTTATTTACATTGTATGGTATTCTATTGCTTCCTTTAATTTTTCTTCCTTTTAGAGATAGAGGTTTTGGTAAAACATTTAGTCTTGCTTTGAAAATTCAGGTTGGATTAATTTCATTAGTATTTTTGTCTTTATTTGCTTTTGGATGGGGGTCAGGCGTCTTTGTTAGTGATCAGTATAATGAACTTACAGATGAAGTTATTAAAGAAAAATTAAAGTCTGTAGAGACTGAGATAAAATCAAAGCTTTCTAGCTATGATAAGTTAAGTATTTTAGATCATGGTAATTATATTCAAGTACTATTACAGAAATTTTCAAAAGTCTTTTTCGCAGATATAAATATGTATGATAAAGAGGGCTACTTGTTGGCAACATCTAGACCAAAAGTTTTTAATGTTGGTCTAATTAGTGAACAAATGAATTCAAATGCTTATCAACAGCTAAAGTTCTTTCGTCAAAGTGAGTTTATTCATTTTGAAAATATTGGACAATTAAACTATTCTTCTGCATATAAGTCTTTCTATAGCTCTTCAGGTAATTTGATGGGATATATTAATTTGCAGCATTTTGGTCAACAAAGAGATTTTGAAAATCAAATACAAAAGTTTTTAGTTGCTATTGTTAATGTTTTTATTTTCTTGTTAGCTATTTCAATAATCATCGCAATTTTTATTTCTAATTGGCTTACAGAACCCTTGAGGATTTTGCAAAATAGTTTTGCTCAAGTAAAGTTTGGAAAACATAATCAACCAATTTCATATGATAAGGAAGATGAAATTGGTTCTTTGGTTAAAGAATATAACAAAAAGCTATCGGAGCTCCAAAATGCTGCCCAGAAATTAGCTCAGAGTGAACGTGAAATTGCTTGGAGAGAGATGGCAAAACAGGTTGCTCATGAGATAAAAAATCCTTTAACTCCAATGAAACTTAGTGTTCAACAATTATTACGTACATATAATAAAAATGATCCCGATAGCACATTAAAAGTAAAGAAAGTTGCAAACTCTATGATTGAACAAATTGATTCATTAACAAGAATCGCAAATGAGTTCTCTACTTTTGCAAAGATGCCCTATCCATCAAAACAAAATTTAGATATTATTAAATTAATAAGTCATGTTATCGAGGTTTTTGGCTCTAATGTTAATACCTCTGTGACATTTAATTCAAATAGGGAGGAAGTTTTTTTGTTGGCTGATAAGAATCAATTTATACGTGTGTTTAATAACCTTTTAAAAAATTCTATTCAAGCGATTCCAGATAACATTAATGGAGAGGTGAATATTAATATAGATGCTCAAGATAAATACGTTATTATTATGGTTAGCGATAATGGTGTAGGAATATCCAAAGATCAATATGAAAAAATATTTGTTCCTAATTTCACTACAAAGACTACTGGAGCAGGTTTAGGCTTAGCAATGGTCAAGCAAATTATTGAGAATCATCTAGGGGGAATTACTTTTAAAAGTGATGTTGGAAGAGGCACTGATTTTATAATCAAGCTGCCATTAAATGTTGAGTAATCAATTTTAAGCTAATATATCATTTAAATAATAAATAATAACTTTGTTTGTGTAGGACACAATTTATGAGTGATAGTAAAAAAATAGCTGTAATTGGTGGTGGTAGCTGGGCTACTGCTCTAATTAAAATTTTAAGTAATAATGTAGGGTCATTAAATTGGTATATGAGAAATGAAACAGCTGTAGACCATATTTTAAAATTTAGACATAATCCTAACTATTTACAATCAGTCGAGATTGATTTAAATAAAATTAATGTTAGTACTAACCTCACTGAAGTAATTAGACCAGTCGATATTGTAATTATTGCATCACCATCTGCCTTCTTAGTAAATTTGTTTGAAAATTGTCCGCCCGAGTTATTTAATGAGAAAGTAGTTTTTTCTTCTGTAAAAGGTATTATACCAGAGTATAATGCTATACCTGCTAGGTTTATCCACAAGTCTTTTACAATACCCTATGATCGTATTGGAATTATATGTGGTCCATGTCATGCGGAAGAGGTTGCTTTAGAAAGGCTTTCATACCTAACAGTTGCTTGTCAAGATGAAGATTTAGCTGAAGAGATGGCTGAAATATTAGCATGTAGATATATTAAAACTACAATTTCTGATGATTTAATTGGGACTGAAATTTCCGCGGTCTTAAAAAATGTATATTCTATTGCTTCAGGTATTTGTTCTGGATTAGGTTATGGAGATAATTTTCAGGCTGTTCTTATTTCAAACGCTATTCAGGAGACTGAAAATTTAATTGATGAAATGAGTCCCATTCATCGGGATGTTAAATCTTCAGCTTATTTAGGTGACTTATTAGTTACAGCGTATTCTAAGTTCTCAAGAAATAGAACATTTGGGTATATGATTGGTAAGGGATATTCTGTTAAATCAGCTCAATTAGAAATGGATATGATAGCAGAAGGATTCTATGCTGCTAAAAGTTTGATGGAAATAAAAAAGAAATTTCAAGTTGAAATGCCTATAGTTGAAGCTGTTAATAATATTCTCTATGAGAAGATATCTCCTGTAATAGAAATGAGAATATTAACAGATAGATTAAATTAACAGTTAATTCGAATGTTTATTTATGTTTTAATCAAATTATTATCAGAAAAAACAAAATGAAAGTTTTCAAATTTGGGGGTGCTTCTGTAAAGGATGCTGAATCAATTAGAAATATTGCAAGTATTCTTTCTCTATATGATAGTGAGAAATTAGCAATTGTCGTTTCAGCAATGGGCAAGACAACTAATCTATTAGAGAAGATAGTTAATTGCTTCATAAACAAAGAAGAACAATTATTTCAAGAAAATATAGAAGTTTGTCGGCAATTTCATTTTTCTATTTTAGAAGAATTATTTGATGATAGAACAAACGATATTTATGGTAGTATTTCAGAAACTTTTTTCCTTCTAAGTTCTATGTATGAATCTAGTAATTGTGAAAATTATGATTTTGTATATGATCAAGTTGTAAGTTTTGGAGAAGAAATTTCAACGAAAATAATTAGTGCATTTTTAAATCAAGAAGGATTTAACGTGAGGCTTGTAGATGCAAAGAAACTAATAAGGACAAATGAATGTTATCGTGAAGCTGAGGTTAATTGGGACATTACAAAATCATTGTTCCAAGCTGATTTTCTGTCTCAATATGATAAATATGATTTTCAGATAATACAAGGTTTTGTTGGACATAATTCCGAAGGATATACAACAACATTAGGTAGGGAAGGTTCTGATTTCACTGCTGCAATAGTCGCTTTTTGTTGTTGTGCCGAAGATGTCACAATTTGGAAGGATGTTCCAGGAATGTTAAATGCTGATCCAAAATGGTTTGATAATACAATTAAATTAGAAAAAATCTCATTCAGAGAAGCAATTGAGCTTTCATATTATGGTGCTTCTGTAATACATCCAAAGACAATAAAACCACTTCAAAATAAAAATATACCTCTTCATGTAAAGTCATTTAAAAATCCAAAGGATGATGGCACCATAATAGAGTCATGTGTTTTAAATGACAAACTAGTTCCTTCTTTTATTTTCAAAATGAATCAAGTTCTCTTTTCGTTTACTCCAAAAGATTTCTCCTTTATTGTAGAAGATAATTTAAGTGATATTTTTAATCGTCTTTCAAAAGCTAATGCTAAGATTAATTTAATGCAAAACTCTGCTTTACAATTTTCAATTGTATTAGATGCAGATAAGGTTAATGTTCATAAACTATTATCATTGTTTACAGAGACATATCAAGTAAGGTATAATACAGGATTAGAGTTAGTTACAATTAGGCATTACAACTCAGAAACTATAGATCACTTAACCACCAATAAAGAAGTTATTTTACAACAAATAACACGTGAGACTGCTCGTTTAGTTCTAAAATCTAATGAATAGTAAGCACCCAGATATTTTAATATTAATGAGAGTCAAGGGCAAATAAAAATGTACCAAAATCTTGAGCTAAAGAATAACTGTTTACGAAATTAATAATCATTTTTATAAATGATATCATGTTTAATTTATTTCGATTTCCTATAGTTATTAGAGTCAATTTAACCTTGTATTTTGTTCTTAAGGATTTATATTTGCAATCATTCATATATTAATTATGAAAGTTTTATCTGAAATAGATAATGGCAATAAAGTTATTATTCGTCGAATTAAAGAGTCTTCTTTAAGAATAAACCTTCTTGAAATGGGGTTTATGGAAGGAAAGTCTATACAGGTTCTTTATCGAGCTCCCTTCAATGGTCCTATTGCATTTGATCTAGGTGATTATGTTATTTCTCTTAGAGTGGATGAAGCAAGTTTAATCCTTGTAGAATTAAATTCAGAGATATTATGAATATAGCGCTACTTGGAAATCCAAATACTGGAAAGAGTTCGGTATTTAATTTGCTTACAGGAATGAGGCAGAAAGTAGGAAATTTCCCAGGAATCACAGTAGATAAGAAGGTTGGGAAAATTATGACCTCAGGTAAACAACACTCTTTAATAGATTTTCCAGGCACTTATAGTCTATACCCTAGATCAGTGGATGAAGAGATTGTTTATTCTAGTTTATCTAATGATAAGAGTGCAGACTATCCTGATGCAGTAATAGTAGTCTTAGACGCCTCAAATCTGGAACGTAACCTTTTATTTTTTTCTCAAGTTTATGATTTACAATTGCCAACTATTATGGTTCTGAATATGACTGACCTAGCAAAAAAGAGGGGAAAAAGATATGGTATTAATGAAATACAGAAAATATTCCCAGAATCTGTAATTGTTGAAACAAACGCTAGGGCAGGCATGGGTAAACATAGGATATTGGATGCTCTCTCTAAATTAAAGAAACGTGATGGAGATAAATTTTTATTTGATTCTCAAGTTTCATCGTTAGATGATCATCTTGCTCAAGAGGATGAAACTAAAAAACGATTTGACTTAATAAAAAAGGCTATTCTTTTGATTGAAGAAAAAAAAGCGCAAAACGATTCTTTTTCAAATAAAATTGATAGGATTCTTATACATAGATTCTGGGGTTATTTAATTTTTACATTAATATTAATTACAATATTTCAGTTTGTTTTCTCATTTGCTTCAATTCCAATGGATTTAATTGATGGGCTTTTTATGAATTTTAGTAATTGGATTTCATCTTGCATGTCTGAAGGGCCATTATTAGACTTAATTACTGACGGGATTATTCCGGGGATAGGTGGAGTTATAATTTTTATACCTCAAATAGTAATTTTATTTTTTTTTATTTCAATTTTAGAAGAAACAGGCTACTTATCTCGTGTTGTTTTTATTATGGATAGGTTAGTTCGTCCAATAGGTCTTAATGGTAGAAGTGTAGTTCCCTTATTGTCTAGCGCTGCTTGTGCTATTCCTGGAATAATGTCAACAAGAACGATATCTAATTGGAAAGAGCGTATTATTACAATAATGGTTGCGCCATTAATTAGTTGTAGCGCAAGAATACCTGTCTATACTTTATTGATTGCCTTGGTTATTCCAAACAAAATCTTTTTTGGATTTATTAATTTACAAGGAATCGTCTTGTTTAGTCTATATGTATTAGGAGTTTTAAGTGCGTTATTTGTTGCTTTTATTTTAAAGCATATTATAACTGTAAAAGAAAGAGGATCTTTAATGCTTGAAATGCCTGAATATAGGTCTCCTAATTTTAGAAATATTGTTTTTGTTTTATTGGAAAAAGTTAAATTATTTGTTTGGGATGCTGGCAAGATAATATTAGCTATTTCAATAATTTTATGGGCTTTAGCGTCTTATGGGCCAACTGATAGAGTTGAAAATGCCATAGAAAATGCAAGACTTGAATTTGTAGAACAAGGATATACAAATAATCAAATAGAAAAACAGATAGCTTTAGTAGAATTTGAAAACTCATATATCGGGATAATGGGAAAAACAATAGAGCCAATAATTAAACCCTTAGGTTATGATTGGAAAATAGGCATAGCGTTGATTACTTCTTTTGCTGCTAGAGAAGTTTTCGTCGGTTCAATGGCTACAATATATGCTATAGAGGACGATGGGGGAGAAAATAAACCTTTGATTGAAAAAATGCGTAAATCAAAAAGACCTAATGGCGCACCTGTCTACACTTTAGCTTCAGGGGTTTCACTTATGGTTTTTTATGCTTTTGCTATGCAATGTATGGCGACATTAGCAGTAGTGAAACGTGAAACAAAAAGTTGGAAGTGGCCGATCTTTCAAGTTTTATATATGGGAATTTTAGCTTATCTTGCTTCTTGGATTACTTTTATTATTTTATCATAATGCAGAAATTTATAGTTATATCAATTTTATTTTTAGCTTCTCTCTATTTATTTAGGAAATTTTACAATCGATTTTTTGTTAAAAAAAAGAGTTGTGATTCTTGTATTATGAATCAAATTAAAACTAGAGAATAAAAGTTTTATTTAAAAGTTTATTTTCTTTTCCTTTAGTATTTTTTTTACAAGAATTGCAAAAAATAAAAGATATATAAAACAAATTGTCCCAACAATAAATGAAGGTTGAATGCCAATGAGGTCAGATATTTTACCTTGAAGTGGTGGAATTATTGCTCCGCCAAGAATCATCATGACAAGAAACGCAGAACCTTGTGTTTGAAGTTTTCCTAATCCGGCAAGTGAAAGAGAAAAAATACAGGGCCACATAATAGAACAGAATAACCCAGTGCTTAAAAAAGAATATACTGCTAACATACCACTTGTGTTTAATCCAATAATTGTAGAAACTACTCCTAATGCAGAAAAGACAGCTAGAGTATAAGCAGGTTTATCTTTTGTGATAAAAAAGGCTATAATTTGAATAATTACGCAAAGAAAATACCAGTATAAAGAGTGAATTTTATACCCAGAAAATTTAGTTAAAATAAGAACTATGCTAAAGGCAATTAAAGGGACAAAAAAACGAAGAATTTTTTTTGTTTGCTTTGATAAATTAAATACAGTTATAGCTCCTCCCCATCGTCCAATCATTAATGAACCCCAATACATAGAGATGAATGGAGCAATTTGAGAGGAGTTGTACCCCCCAAATTTTTTTTTAGATAAAAGTTCTGCTAAATTACTACCTATCGAAACTTCAACACCGACATATAAAAATATAGCAATCATTCCAAGTGTAAGTTGAGGATATTGCATAGCTCCCCAACCTTTTCTTTCTTTTACTCCTTTTATTGATGCATATATTAATCCTACTATTATAATAAAAAGGCCGGCTGACCATCCAATAATCCTAATATTTTCAGCATCATTTATATTCCAGTTTAAATTAGGTTTGTAGCTGTAGAATACAGGAGCAAATGAAATTATTAAAAGACCTGTAATTATAAGTAATGTTTTAGTTGCCTTTGTAACATTATCAGTTTGCTCGTCTTCTTTTATTTTTATTTTACCTTCTGGGACTTTTTTTGATAGCCCAAATAGCGCAGCGATAGAAATAAAAAGAACACCTACACATGCGTAAAGAATAATAACTTTTGACAAACTTAATGAGATTATCATTTCCTCACTAATTGCTGATGCTGAACCAAATAGTGATAATGAAACTATTAAAGGGCCAATTGTTGTACCTAAACTATTTATTCCACCACCAAGATTTATCCTGCTTGATCCTGTAGCTTCATCACCAAGCGATATCATAAAAGGATTAGCAGAAGTTTGCTGAAGAGAAAATCCTAGAGCAACTATAAAAAGACCAATAAGCATACCCGTAAATAGATTAAAGTATACAGATAGAATCATTGCTATTGCACCTAATGCAGAGAATAATAACCCGTATACAATACTTTTTTTATACCCCCATACACCAATTAAATCTTTGCCTGATGAGCTGCCAAATAAAAAGAGTGCTAAAGCACCTAAATAGTATGCACCGTAAAAAGCAAAGTCAATAAGTTGACTTTGAAATTGATCTAAATTAAAATATGTTTTACAAAAAGGAATAAATACACTATTGCCTGCAGCGATAAATCCCCAAAAGAAAAAAACAGTCGTAAGTGTTGTTACTGCGCTGTAATTTGTTTTTTGAGACATGTTTTTTTTTTAGTACTCGAGGCGGGGATCGAACCCGCACTCTCGAAAGAACTGGATTTTGAATCCAGCGCGTCTACCAGTTCCGCCACTCGAGCATTTTTAAATTCCTTTCTAATAAGGACATTTTAGTCAAATCGAAGTTAGTTAATTTCTTTAAATCGTAAAAAGAGTTTATAAATTATTTAGTAACTATGTTATGAAGTCATTGTTTTTGTCTAAAATTGTGTTGTTATGAGTAAAATTTTGATTAAAAATATTAAAGGTTTAGTTCAGTGTGGAGAGGATTTGCCAAAAATTCGAAAAGGCCTTGAAATGAGAGAGCTTCCTATACTAAAGGATGCTTTTTTAGCTTTAGAGGATGGGGTTATTGTTTCTTATGGGTTAATGAAAGAATGTGCCGGAATAACAGATTGGAGAGACTTAGAGGTAATTGACGCTGAAGGGAAATTTGTACTCCCAGCATTTTGTGATTCTCATACCCATACGGTTTTTGCGAAATCTAGAGAGGAAGAATTTGTTGATAGAATTAATGGATTGAGCTACGAGGAAATTGCTTCTAAAGGAGGGGGCATATTAAATTCTGCAGCTCGAGTAAGAGAAATGTCAGAAGATGAATTATTTAATAATTCTTTAAAAAGAATAGACCAATTAAAGTGTTATGGAACAGGTGCAATAGAAATTAAATCTGGTTATGGATTAACTATTGATTCAGAATTAAAGATGCTGCGTGTTATAAAACGGCTTAAATCAAAAAGCGATATTGAAATAAAAGCAACATTTCTTGGAGCACATGCTTATCCACTTAAATTTAAAGAAAACCATAAAGGCTACATCGATCAAATTATTAATGAAATGCTACCCCAAATTAATGAGCAAGATCTAGCGGATTATATTGACGTATTCTGTGAACACAATTATTTTTCTGTAGAAGAGATGTCAAAGATTCTTAAGGCTGGTATTAATTATGGCTTAAGGCCAAAGGTACATGTAAACCAATTTTCTGCATTAGGCGGCGTTCGAAAGGCTGTAGAAATGAATGCACTATCTGTAGATCATATGGAAGAAATTTCTAATGATGATATTAGAGCTCTAAAAGGAAACAATACAATTGTAACTATCTTACCTAGTTGCTCTTATTTTCTGTCTATTCCTTATAGTAATGCTAGAAGATTAATTGAAAGTGATATACCTATTGCTCTTGCAAGTGACTTTAACCCAGGAAGTACACCTAGTGGGAATTTGTCTTTTGTATGGTCCTTAGCTTGTATTAAAATGAATATGACCCCAGCAGAGGCTCTAAATGCACTTACCATAAACGCGGCTTATGCCATGGATTTATCTGAGACTCACGGAACAATTTCTATTGGTAAGAAAACACCAATAATAATCACAAAAAAAATACCGAGTTTAGCATATATTCCATATTCATTTGGAGAACAGAATATTGAAAGGTTAATTATAAAATAGCTTTTTAAACATGAATTTTATTTCAAGAGTAGCGAATTATATTTTTGAAGAGAACTTAGATTTACATAATTTATCTATAGTTCTTCCATCTGAGAGAGCTAAAAAGTACTTATCTTCTGCATTATTTAAGGTTTATGGAAGACCAATTATCTCTCCAGAAATGTTCACTATTGATAGTTGGATTAAACATTATAGTAAAGAAACCGTAATTGATAATACTCGTGCTCTTATTCGTTTATTTGAAATACATTTAGATCAATTTCACACTACTAATGAATGTACATTTGATGAGTTTTTAACATGGGGGAAAACTCTGCTTAATGATTTCAATGAGATTGACCTATATTTATTGGATGAGAAACAGATATTTAAAAATTTGTCTGATATAAAGGAGCTTGAAAGTTGGAGCTTTGAAGATGTTGAAATAACAGATAATCAACATCGTTTTATGGAATTCTGGGATCGTCTCCCGGTTTATTATAATTTGTTGAACCAATCATTATCAGACAAAAATTCTTGTTATTTAGGTAAATCATTCAAGTGTTTGTCAGAAAATGTTGACCTTTTATTTAAAGACAATAAGGATAAACAGTTTTTATTTTGCGGATTTAACGCCTTATCTATGTCAGAGATGTCCATTATAAGACAACTTGAAAGAATGGGAAAAGCTCATATAATAATAGACGCAGATGATTACTATTTTAATAAAAAATCACATGAAGCAGGTAAATTTTTAAGAGAATTTTCAAGTTTTTTGGAGAAGGAAAGAATAGATTTTATTCAGGATAAAATTTCTAACAAAAAGATGAATGTTGAAATTTTTGATTGTGTCCAGGTAACAGGACAAGTAAAAGTTGCTTCGACGATATTGCAAGGTCTATCAAAAGATGAAGTAGATCAAACAATGCTTCTATTGGCAGATGAATCATTAGTTGGACCACTATTAAAGAATTTACCGGCTAACATTAAAAAAGCGAATATAACTTTAGGTTTGCCTATACGTAACACAGCTGTTAAAACATGGGTAGAAATAATTTTTTCAATACAAGAGAATAAGATTCGATTTAACACAGGTGCATTTTATTATAATGATTTATTGAACCTATTTAATCATCCATTTATAATCTCTGTTCTTAATGAAGAAGAAAAAAAGAATATAATTAATATTGAACAAAGTATTCTAAAGAATAATAGAATATTCCTTAATTATAAAAACTTAGAATTAAGTCCTTTTTTACAGAACCTATGTAATTTGATAACTTTCAATTGGTCTTCTGATTGGAATAAAGCTATAATTTATATTAGGGATACAAATAAGCTTATTTTTTCTTCATTGAAACAAGAATTTTCTTTCGAGAAATCTATTATTGAGAGCTTTGATTATTCATTAATTGACTTTCAGAATATTATTCATGAAGGTATACCAGAGATGAGTATAAAGTCATTTAATAATTTATTTAATCAACATTGGGATAAGA
>Ga0160423_10000381_pt1 | contig 35722 bp, 31 predicted proteins | sample CRUFie14St8metaG_FD_108191 | JGI IMG/M metagenome (GOLD analysis project Ga0160423, IMG submission 108191) | Marine microbial communities from the Costa Rica Dome - CRUD Field 142mm St8 metaG | ecosystem: Environmental > Aquatic > Marine > Oceanic > Photic zone | place: Costa Rica: the Eastern...
ATCAATGTCATCAATGCTCAATCCGGTGCGCTCGAGCGCACGACGCGTGGCGGGAATCGGTGCCGACAACATCATGATTGGATCGTCTGCGAGCACCGTCATGTGGTGGATACGAGCCCGTGGCGTAAGCCCATGGCGCTTAACGGCCTCTTCACTCGCAACCATAAGAGCTGCAGAGCCATCAGAGATCTGACTCGCTACTGCGGCAGTAATGCGACCACCCTCACGCAATGTTGCAAGTGACTGCATCTTCTCGATATTCGGTTCACGTGGACCCTCGTCATAGTCGAGGCCATTGAGAGGCACGATCTCGTTATCAAAACGTCCCTCCTCACGAGCACGAATCGCTCGCTCGTGTGATTCCACGGCAAAGGCTTCCATCTCTTCACGCGTGAGATTCCAGTGTTCTGCCATGAGTTCTGCGCCATGGAACTGGCTCACCTCAGTGCCACCGAACCGTGAGTGCCAACCCTCTGATCCAGTGAAAGGGTCAAATTCCGGGTCATCCTTGCCGGCTTGCGCCCCCGCAGTGATAGGCACCATCGACATGTTCTCAACACCACCGGCAACTACGATGTCCATAGTTCCCGACATGACAGCTTGCGCTCCAAACTGCACAGCCTGCTGCGCAGAACCGCATTGACGATCGATAGTGACACCGGGAACGTGCATCGGGAGCCCGGCGGTCAGCCATGATGTGCGAGCGATACAACCCGATTGCTCCCAAATCGAGTTCACGTTCCCGAAAACAACATCGTCAACTGCTTCTGGATCAACGCCAGAGCGTTCAACGAGGTGCTTAATCGAATGGGCACCAAGATCGGCGGGGTGGACAGTAGACAGCGCTCCTCCACGTCGGCCAACAGGCGAGCGAACTGCGTCAACAATGAATGCTTCAGTCATGAGGATCACGGTACACCGGAGACCGCCTCCCAACATCATCCGACAGTGTCCGTTCGTGGCAGGCTCTCTAGATGCACATCGACGCGATTCCGACGCCAGCTGCGGTCGTTGAGGCCTCGGCGCTCTCTCGGAACCTTCAATCGATGGCGGCCCGGCTACCTGGCTCATCATTGCGGCCACATGTGAAGGCACACAAATGCACCACGCTCGCTGCACAACAGGTCGCACACGGGCATCATGCCTTCACCTGCGCAACACCTCGAGAGGTCCTTGGAATGATCAGTACTGGTGTCGGGGACGATCTCTTGCTTGCAAACTCTGTGCTGAACGTTGATCGCCTTGCAGAGGTGGCGACTGCAGCGGAATCTAAAGGTGTGATCGCTCGAGTTGCGGTTGACTCTGTTGACACCATCGAAGCAGCTCATCGCGCCGGTATTCGAGACGTCATCATTGACGTTGACGTCGGAATGCCACGCTGCGGGACACGGCCTGACCACGCTGGCCAACTCGCTGACATCGCACGACAACGCGGGCTGTCCGTGTCGGGTGTGATGGGATACGAGGGGCACCTGCAAATGGTGAAGGACCGAGGTGAAGCAAAGGAAAAAGTTGCGGAAGCGATGTCCTTACTTCGGGCAGCCCATGATGATGTCGGTGGTGACATTGTGTCGACCGGGGGAACCGGCACTCATGACCTCCATACCATCGGTCTCGACCACCCCACTGGAGTGACCGACGTGCAAGCTGGCTCGTATGTGATGGTGGACACCCAGTACGCAACGCTCAACCAAGGATTTGAGCAGGCACTCACCATAGTGGGGACGGTAATTGCCCATCATGGCTCGCGCTATGTCATTGATGTTGGCCTTAAGGCACTCGGAATGGATCATGGCGACCCGACAATCGATGACTGCAACATCTGGTTCTGTTCAGATGAACACACCACGTTCAGCAGTTCTAAGCGCACATTTCACATTGGCGAGCGGATGCATGTTCGGCCGGCGCATGTTGACCCGACGATTGCTCGCCACGAGCAACTGTGGATTGTCGACAATGGCGAGGTCATCGATCGTTGGTCAATCGACCTGCGTCACTGGTGAACTTCACCCCTCGGTCGATGAAGGAAGCGCTAAGGCCCCGGCAAGGGCAGAGAAAGCGCGTGCGCGATGGGACATCATGTTCTTCTCGTCTGCCGACATTTGAGCGAATGAGCGGCCGTCTCCGTCGTCTGGGATAAAGAGCGAGTCGTAGCCAAAACCCGCGTCGCCCATTTCAGCCACTGCGATCTGACCTTCGCAGACACCTTCAACAACGATCTCGTCGCCGTTCGGCCACACCACTATGACGACGGTTCTGAAACGTGCGGTGCGGAGATGCTGCTCAACATCGTTCATGTCGCCAAGCAACTTACGACGGTTGTCAGCGTAGGTTGCGTTTTCACCAGCGAATCGAGCCGCATAGATTCCCGGAGCGCCACCGAGGGCGTCAACCTCTAGCCCGGTGTCATCAGCGACAGCTGCGTGCCCACTTGCATCACACACCGCAACGGCCTTTAGCCGAGCATTTCCGGTGAGCGAATCAGCGTCTTCAATCACTTCCCCAAGGGTCGTTGGCCGTGGCTCCATCTCGGCAATACCGGTCAGCAGCTGTGCAATTTCAGCGACCTTGTCGGGGTTCGCTGACGCGCAAACGAGCCGAAGTTGGCGGGCCGTCATGAACGAGGTGGAGGCGGCGACGAAATGAGTTCGTCTTGCAGATCAGCAATTGATGTAAGTCCTGATTCTGCGAGCACGAGCATCGAGTCGAGTTCACTGCGAGTGAACGCCATTCCTTCTGCAGTGCCCTGCACCTCAACAAATCGAGCTTGGCCGCCGACGCCAGCGGGGCGGAGCATCACGACGTTCATGTCGACCTCGGCCCGAGAGTCTTCGACGTATGGAAGGTCGAGCACAGGCACCCCGTCGACAATGCCAACCGAGATTGCGGCACACGTTGAGTGCAACGGGTGTGATGCGATGAGGCCTTGCTGCACTCGTCGCGTGAGCGCGTCGTGAAGCGCCAAATATCCCCCGCAGATCGACGCGGTTCGTGTTCCTCCATCGGCTTGAATCACATCACAGTCGACAACCACTTGGCGTTCGCCGAGCAACGACATATCGCAGGCGGCCCGAAGGGCCCGTGCGATGAGCCGCTGAATTTCGACCGTGCGTCCAGACTGCTTTCCTTTTGCTGCTTCGCGGTCGACACGCTCTGGAGACGACCCGGGCAGCATCGAATATTCAGCGGTGACCCATCCTGTCCCTCGCCCTTTCATCCAACGAGGGACGTCCTCATCGATAGATGCGGTACAGAGCACCTTCGTGCGTCCGACGGTTACGAGACACGAACCGTCCGACATTTCAGTGAAATCACGTTCGAATGTGATTGGACGTAATTCGTCCGACGATCGGCCATCAGGTCGCGACATTGATTCTCTCCCTCTCGAGTAGTCGTGCCCCTTCAGGCTACGTCCTCAGGGCTCCCAGTATTCTGCTGCGACGAGGTCTGCGCCGAACAGCGCTGATCCAAGGTCACGAAACGCGTCGACATCACCACTCGAGAGAAACCGACGGGTTCCGACCTCACCGGGTTCGCGAAGAAGGAGCAGTTCGCGTAGTCGTTCACTTACCTCGAATGCAGTTTCATCCGCCGATGACACAAGCACCACGTCTGGGCCCATGACCTCGCCAATCGTCCTCGCAAGGAACGGGTAGTGGGTGCAGCCCAAAAGCAATGTGTCGACCTTGGCTTCAGTCAATGGTGCAAGTAAGCGCTCCGCAAGCACCATGACTTCATCGCCACTTAATTGACCACGTTCAACGAACTCAACGAAACCCGGACACGCCGCGCTCGACAGTTCGATGCAGACATCGGTCTGTCGTGAAGCCCGTTCAACCGCCTGCAAGTAAGCCCCTGACGAGATCGTGCCGACGGTTCCGATCACTCCGACTCGGCCGGCTCGGGAGGCTCTAACGACAGCTGAAGCTCCAGGTGTGACGACATCAAAGATCGGCACTTCGAGGCCATCTCTCAGGTCGTCGAGTCCGGCCGCAGTCGCAGTGTTGCAGGCAACGACGATGGCTTTCACATTGAAATCGTCGACGAGGGAGTGAGCGAGCTCACTGGCATATCCGCGCACATCATCGAGTGGCTTCGACCCATAGGGGTACCGACCGGTGTCGCCGATGTAGACGTAGTCCTCAGCGGGAAGGAGATCGATAAGAGCTCGAGCAACGGTGAGACCCCCAAAGCCCGAGTCGAAGATCCCGATTGGCTGGTCCACGGTCGTAACGCTACCGACGACTCGCTTGTGATTGCGGTCAAGCTTGGCTCAGTCACTCACCTCAAAGGAGATCGCTGAAGTTACTCGTGCTCAATCATCCACAATGTCTGTCGAGCCGTTATCGGTGTAGTCCAATGATTGAATGGGCTCGATCGCAGAAGTAACGATGCCGGCAAGGTTCGCCACAATGCGCTTCCAGTAGCGGTGCAAGACCGCCCGAGGCACCGCCCAGTGACCGGGTTCATCGGACCGCATGTAGTCATGGATCTTCTGCTCGCACTCTCGATTCATTTCCATGGAGCGGTCGAGGAACTGCCGAGCGGAGTCGACGTCAAGCGAGACAAGAATATCTGCAGCATCTACGTACATTTGCGAAATTGTTTGTCTGCGCGTCAAAAATTCTTCGATATCGGGAGCACCTGACAACGAAATTCCATCTTCAGCGAGATCAAGAATGTTCTTCGCCTGATCACCTATTCGCTCAATTTTCTTCAGCAGCAGCGTGTAGCCCATCACCACACCAATGTCGTCACCACCATTCACCGCAATATGAACGACGAGTTCCGACCTCAACCGTTGTTCGGCGGCATTAATTCGATCGTCCGTCGCACGAATGTCAGAGCTCACCGCGGATGCATCCGCTCCGGCAAGAAGCGCTGTCGATGCAAGGTCGAACGAGTGTCGGGCATCGCCGAGCATCAGCACTGTCTCATGGGAAATTCGATCGAGCGGTGACTCCCCTTTTTTAAAGAACGACAAGACCATGAGATCCCCCCATCAACGGAATATTGCAATGACTAGTAATGGAATAATGACAAAGACAGAAACGACCCAACCAACCGCAAGGCTCCGACGCCTCACTGCGAGTTCGGCAAGGAGTTCGGCGCATCGAATTGGAAGTGGCCGCAAGAACGGTATGCCGTACAACACGACGATTCCCAACACGTTAAACCACGTATGAACAAGAGCAATGGTGAGCGCATCTGAACCACTTGCCGCGAGCGCAGCGAGTAACGCAGTGATCGTTGTGCCAACGTTCGCTCCGAGCGTCACCGGGTAAATATTGCGAAGCGAGATTACGCCAGCGGCCGCCATCGGAATAAGGATCGAAGTTGTGATGCTCGATGACTGCACTGAAATGGTGATGAGCATGCCAATCACCATTGCGACAAGACCGCCACCGCGCCCGAGTACCCGGTTCATCGATGCTTCAAGTCGTTCGGCGATGAGCGCCTTCATATTTTTTGTGACCGCAATCAAGGAGACCACGACGACGATGATTCCGATGACCACCATGGAGATGCCAAGTGACGTTTCCTCGAGAGAGGCCTGTTTGAGCCCATCTTTGAGCCAACCTACAGGGTGTTTCACCCACGCCTTGATCGGACTCTTCCACTCCGAACCACCGGAGCCAGTGAGAATCTCAGCAGTGCGCGACGCAAGCCAAGAAATTCGTCCGGTGAGAAGTTCGAAGGGGAGCAAAATCGTGACGGCCATCAAGTTGAAGAAGTCGTGAACCGTGGCTGCGGAAAGAGCTCGCCTGAACTCCTGTGACTGGCGCACATGACCTAACGACACGAGAGTGTTGGTCACCGTGGTGCCAATATTTGCGCCCATGATCATCGGGACCGCTTGGTCGAGGCCGAGCGCTCCCGATGCAACAAGTCCGACAATGAGAGAAGTGCTCGCCGAAGATGACTGAACGAGCACGGTGCCGACAACACCGATGAAGAGTCCGACAATCGGGTTTGACACGCTCGAGAACAGCCGTTCTTGGGTGTCTGCACCCATCACCTTGATGCCAGATTCGAGCGATGAAACGCCTACAAGAAACAGATAGATAATGGCGAGAACGAGGATCCCACGAAACCAGCGGGGAATTGCTAAGGGGTTTGTTGAAGGCACTTCCGAGGAAGCTAATCCGTCCCGACCGTGGAGTTCAAATACCCCCGGCGTCTAGAAGTAGATAATCTTTTCGGCTGCTGCTTCGGCTGCATCGAGGTCATCGGTGTACGCGCCGGTGGAGAGGTATTTCCACCCGCCATCGCACACGATGAACACGATGACGCCTGAATCGATCGATGATGCAACTTTTGCTGCACCAGCGAGCGACGCTCCCGATGAAATTCCGGCGAAGATGCCCGCCTCGTTCACCAAACGGCGGGTCCACTCGATCGATTCGCGGGGGCGAACTACTCGCTTGCGGTCGAGCAATTCGAAGCCATTCCAGTCTTCGAAGACCGGAGGGATATACCCCTCATCGATGTTTCGCAGCCCTTCGACGTTTTCGCCGAGCGGCGGCTCCACTGCGATGATCTGAATATCTGGGTCGCGCTCTTTGAGAAAACGGCCGGTCCCCATCAGGGTGCCCGAGGTGCCGAGACCAGCAACAAAATGGGTGATGTCTGGAACATCCCGCCAAATTTCAGGACCGGTCGTCTCGTAGTGGGTGCGAGGATTTGCGTCGTTGCCGTACTGGTACACCATGCACCACTCTGGATGCGCTTCGGCCATCTCAGTAGCACGACGAACAGCTCCGTTTGAGCCTTCGCCACCCGGGGTGAGGATGACCTCCGCTCCCATAATCTGGAGCATTTGACGGCGCTCAACCGACACCGACTCGGGAAGCAAAATCTTGATCGGATAGCCCTTCAAACGGGCGATAGCGGCAAGTGCGATGCCAGTGTTTCCTGAGGACGGCTCAATGATGGTCTGCCCGGCGGTGAGACGCCCATCTTTTTCTGCAGCCTCAATCATTGCCTTTGCAATGCGGTCTTTCACCGATCCGAACGGGTTCTGCATCTCAAGTTTCGCAATGAGCCGCACATCCGGGTTTGGCGACAAATGCGACACGTCGACATTCGGCGTGTCCCCAATGAGGTCGAGCACGCCGAGGTTGCCAACAGCTGCTCCAGACGCCAAATTTGCCGTCATTACGGGGTTCATGACTCCTGTAACCTCACAATTACAGAGTGTATTCCGATAAATCTGATTCGGCTAGTCGGCTTTTAAATTCTGTTGCGCAAACGACGGCGATAAAGCTGCGTTTACAACCCCATCACGGCTGGTATGTACCAAAGACTTCACGGAGTGCATCACTTACTTCGCCGAGCGTTGCACCCGCCAACAGCGCATCTTTCATCGGGTACAGCACATTGTCAGTCCCCCGGGCCGCAGCGCTTACTGACTCGAGTCCTGCTCGAACCGCATTCTCGTCACGCACAGCCTTAAATGCGGCGAGACGGGCTTTCTGTGCCGGCTCTAGAGCAGGGTCAATCGGGAACACATCCGGCTCGGATTCGTTGTCAATCGTGAACCGATTAAGCCCGACGATCACTCGCTCATCATCGTCAATCGACTTCGTGTACTCGTATGCCGACTGCTCAATCTCGTCCTGCTGGAAATGAGCCTCAATTGCTTCAACGGCGCCTCCCATCTCATCGATGCGCTCGATGTACTCCCAGGTGAGCCGCTCGACTTCATCGGTGAGCGACTCGACGAGGTACGAACCAGCAAGCGGGTCAGGCGTTTCGGTGATACCCGATTCGTAGCCAATGATTTGCTGCGTGCGAAGCGCGAGGCGAGCCGCATCTTCAGTCGGCAGCGAAAGTGCCTCGTCGAAGCCGTTGGTGTGAAGCGATTGCGTGCCGCCCATCACCGCCGCCATTGCCTGCACCGCAACTCGCACCACGTTGTTGACCGGCTGTTGCGCCGTCAACGTTGACCCACCGGTCTGCGTGTGGAATCGAAGCATCGCCGAACGGGGATCTTTTGCTCCGAATCGTTCGGTCATGATCTTGTGCCAGATTCGACGGCTCGCCCGGAACTTTGCGACCTCCTCGAAGAAATCGTTGTGGCCATTCCAGAAGAACGACAAACGCGGGGCGAAGTCATCGACATCAAGACCGGCTTCAACAGCTGCCTGCACATAGGCAATGGCATTCGCCAAGGTAAACGCGATTTCCTGGACCGCAGTCGAGCCCGCCTCTCGAATGTGATATCCCGAGATCGAGATCGTGTTCCACTTCGGAATGTTTTCTGAGCAATAACCGAAGATATCGGTGATGACGCGCATCGATGGTTTCGGTGGGTACACATACGTACCTCGAGCGATGTATTCCTTCAGTAGGTCGTTCTGAATCGTTCCAGAAATCTGCGCCGACGAGACGCCCTGCTCTTCCGCAACGATTTGGTACATCAACAATAAAATCGCTGCTGTCGAGTTGATCGTCATCGACGTCGACACTTTGTCGAGCGGGATATCCGCAAGCAAGGTTCGCATGTCATCGAGCGAATCGATGGCGACACCCACCTTGCCGACTTCACCTTCTGCTCGAGAGTGGTCTGAGTCGTAGCCCATCTGGGTCGGTAAGTCGAAGGCGCAACTAAGACCGGTCTGGCCGGCTGCGAGCAAAAACTTGAATCGCTCGTTAGTACTTGCGGCATCGCCAAAGCCGGAGTACTGACGCATCGTCCACAACCGACCCCGGTACATCGACGGGTAGACACCCCGGGTGAATGGAGCCTCACCTGGAAGACCCAACTGCTCTGAAGGATCCCAACCGATGAGTGACTCAGCCGTATATAGCGGAGCAATTTCGATGCCGGAGTCGGTGGTGTAAACGTCTTCTGCCATGCGGACAGCGTAGGGCGATAACCCCACAGAGCGATTAAGCAGCCGCAATAATGGCGATCTCCATCAGCCACTCAGGTCGCGCAAGAGCAGGCACTGTGACGAGTGTCGATGCAGCGCGATGGTCGCCCAGAAAACGGTCACGGGTAGACATCACTCCTGCTAACGGTTGTCCGACGACGGCGTAGGTTGTCACCGATACAATGTGGTCAAATGACATTTCGGCGTCGCTCAACATCGCAGAAATGTTTTCCCAAACGACCTCCGCTTGCTCTTCAATCGCCTCGGGCACCGAACCATCAGGACGTGTCGGCACGACACCTGACGTGTGCAACCACCGACTCGCATCTGTCGTCAACACCGCGTGCACATACCGTGCGGCAGGAGGAGCGATCTCGACGGGCTGGACCTGGCGATTGGTGACCATGGAGGAATCGTGCCAGAGTTCCGCGTTGCGACACTAGATCGAGTGTGAATTTCTGACTATCGTTCGGGTATGGCCATCACCGACAAGCCGATCATTACATTCCATCCCGAAACTTTCGACGACCTCGAAGAGGAGCGCGCTCACCGCAAAGCGAAACTTGCCGGCGCTCTGAGAGTCTTTGGGCGACTGGGCTTTGGCGAGGGTGTTGCAGGGCACATGACCGCTCGTGACCCGATTTTGACGGATCACTTCTGGGTGAACCCGTTCGGAAAGAGCTTCCGTCACATGAAGGCAAGCGACCTTCTTCTGGTCAATCATGACGGCGACGTTGTTTCTGGCGATATGCCCCTCAACCGGGCGGCTTTCGTGTTGCACTCAGCAGTGCACAAGGCTCGCCCCGAAGTTATTGCCGCCGCTCACACCCATTCGACGTACGGCAAGGCCTTCTCTGCGCTCGGCATTCCACTTGCACCGATCACTCAAGATTCCTGCGCGTTCTACGGTGACCATCACGTCATCTCAGAGCAGGGCGGCAAAGTTGTTCTTGAAATCGAAGCCGGCGAGGAATTTGCCTCAAAGTTCCTGACTGGCAAGGCAGCGATCCACCAGAATCACGGCCTGTTTACCGTCGGCACCACCATCGATGAGGCAGCGTTCTGGTTCATCACTATGGAACGGAACTGTCAGGTACAGCTTGCAGCAATGGCTGCCGGGAAACCAATCGAGGTTCGAGACGAGTACGCCCGCTACACCTTTGAGCAGACGGGCTCACATCTCGCCGGTTGGTTTAGCTTCCAGCCGCTGTGGCAGGAAATTTGCGCCACAGACCCCGACCTCTTCGACTAAGACTCTCACCCCAGGTGCAATCGCGCAGAGTTCCCGCCGAGGGACTCTTCATCGTCTCCGCGATCTCGCAGTACGTCGGGGCTGCGATCGCAATTTCGATCTTTGATCGAGTTGCCCCACAATCGGTGGGGTGGCTCCGTGTGGTCGGTGCGACCGTTGCGCTCTGGCTGATCGCTCGCCCCCGACTCGGGCAGTGGCGTGGTCGCAAACTCCGTGGCGCCGCAGTGTTTGGCATCGCAACCGCCGCAATGAACACGTTTTTCTATCTTGGCATCGCACGGATTGATCTCGGGAAAAGTGTCGCAATCGAGTTCATCGGACCGATCGCAGTCGCTGCGTTCGCAACTCGCTCGCTCCGAAATGCGATCGCTCTCGGATGCGCAATCACCGGTGTACTCGTACTCGGAGGGGTGGAAATCGGTGGTGAGCCCGCTGGGGTTGCGTTTATTCTCGCCTCCTCGGCATGTTGGGCTGCGTACATCGTGGTCGGCTCGCGAGTCGCGGTGTCGAGCAGCGGAGTCGACGGGTTAGCCGTCGGCCTCGCTATCGGCTCTCTTGCTCTCGTACCAATCGGCACCCCATGGAGCGGACCTGTGTGGGGTTCCCCGCTCCTTCTGCTCGCATGCTTGGCGACCGGAGTCTTTTCAAATGCGATTGGTTACGGCATCGATCAGTATGTCTTGCGAGAAGTAAGCGTTCGACGATTTTCCGTCCTACTCGCAATGCTTCCCGTGACGGCGGTCATCGTCGGATGGGTCGCCCTCAGTCAACAGCCAAGCGCTCTTGATCTCGTCGGCATTATCGCCGTGCTCGTCGGCGTCAGCGTGCAGGAGCGCGATACTGCTCAGCCTGTTGACCCGTTGGTTCAGGTTGGGTAAGACCACTTAGTGATCTTCGAGCCGAGGGGCGCAAAGACCGTCGAGGTCTCGAACTACTATGCGGTCACGGTTCTCCCATGTCACCGGATTTGACGGATCAGGGCGCAAATTGAAGGTGCGGAACTCCATCTCGGTTGTGTCAACCGAAAGAATTCGACCGATCAGCGCATCTCCAAGACCAAGTATGACCTTGATGGTTTCAAGGGCCTGAATTGAACCGATAATGCCTGGAAGAACTCCCAGTACCCCGGCCTCTGCACACGAGGGGGCGAGTTCGGCAGGCGGTGGTTCTGGAACCATGTCTCGATAGGTCGGGCCCTCGGTCGGGTGGAACACGCTCACCATTCCCTCGAAACGGAAAATCGAACCATGAATCACAGGAATACCGAGCTTGACGCTCGCATCGTTCAACACATAGCGCGAGGGGAAGTTGTCGGCACCGTCGACGATGACGTCGTAGCCAGAGATAATGTCGACAATGTTCTCTGCTGATAGCCGCGTGTCGTAGGTAACGACGTTTACGTCGGGGTTCAACAGCGTGAGCGTCTTCTTTGCTGAGTCGACCTTGCGGTCTCCGACACGGTCGAGGTTATGAAGAATCTGACGTTGCAAGTTTGACTCGTCGACATCGTCCATGTCGACGATGCCTATCGTTCCGACACCAGCGGCCGCAAGATAGAGAGCGGCTGGTGAACCCAGTCCGCCAGCTCCGAGCATGAGGACTTTCGCGTCGAGCAATTTTTGCTGGCCTTCGACACCGACTTCTGGCAGCAGGAGGTGCCGCTTATATCGATTTTGCTGCTCTGGGCTGAGGCTGGCGGGCTGACGCCATGGACGGCCTTCATCTTTCCAGCGACCAAAGCCACCATCCATCGACGCGACCTGCTCGTAACCGAGTTCTTGCATCGTCTTTGCGGCGAAAGCGGAGCGAACACCGCCTGCGCAGTAAACGATGACCGGAAGCGATTTGTCAACGATGCGGTTTTCGATCTGCGCCTCAAGATGGCCCCGAGGAATGTGGATCACTCCCTCAAGAGCACCCTCTGCGTACTCGTCAGGTTCGCGCACGTCAAGGATGAGGTGACCAGCAGCGATGCGCTCGGCAGCTTCATCTGAGCCGATCTCAACAATCTCAGACTTCGCAGAACTGAGGAGGTCCTTAAAAGTGGCCATACATAAATCTTACTGATTTGGTCGGGTATTGCTACCTGGAGAAAATAATTGAGGAAGGATCTCTCCAATCGACCCTCGAAGGACAACATCGGCGATGTCGTCCATCTCGGTTGGCTCGGCGTTCACAATGACCACTTTCGCTCCCCTCGATTTCGCAAGAGGTACACAATTTGCGACCGGATACACACTCAGTGTCGACCCAATTGCCACCAATACATCTGCTTGCTCACTCACCTTCATCGCCCTGTCGATCACCTCGGGAATCAATGACTGACCAAAGCTGATGGTGTCGCTCTTCACAATGCCGCCACAAAGTTCACATGCTGGGTCAGGTTCGCCATTGCGCACGCGCTGCAGCATCTCTTCCATCAAACGACGATCACCACACTCCCAGCAACGTGAATACCAAATAGTTCCGTGCACCTCGATAACCAGATCTGGATCAATCCCAGCCCGCTGGTGAAGGCCATCAATATTTTGCGTGATCAGTGCATGGAGTCGTCCGGAGCGCTCAAGATCGACCACTGCGAGGTGCCCGCGGTTTGGTTCCGCTGACCATGCGGATGCTTCAAGTCGTGACTGCCACGCTGCTCGTCGCACTTCTGGCTCTGCAAGGTAGTACGAAATGTTGCTTGCCTTCTCTGCAGCAGGGTTCTTCGTCCACACCCCATTTGGGCCGCGAAAATCAGGAATTCCTGAGTCGGTCGAGATACCTGCACCGGTGAGCACGACAATCCGTTGAGCTTCATCGACAAGTCCGCACGCAGACTCAAGTTGTTCGCGATTGACTGCATCCACGTCTCTAGTGTGACGCACACTTCAGCAACGAGCGAACTGGCAGACCATCACACGAGCCCTCTCCCCCATGCCAGTCACCAAGACCGAGTGTTTGTAACTTTTCATCCGTGGGCTATGCCGCCAAGCCGAGATGTCGGACATGGCCCAAAAAGCGCATATGTCGAACGGTTTTGGCTCAGCACACTCGGGCAGCCTGCTTTGACGACTTCGTCGAGCCCATGACGAGTGGATCCAACGAACATGGACAACCGATCTCTCAGCGGTCGAAGATCAACTCGTCAGCGCTGGCGTTGACCGGCGGGTTGCTGCAGTTGCAGCAGGGAGTGTGATTACGCCGACCAGTTCGTGACTGCATCGATGAGCAGCCGCGTTCCGAAGCCAGTCGCACCCTTCGAGCGCCATGACTCATCGCCGTCAACTTTCATCGGGCCGGCGATGTCTAGGTGAGCCCACGGCACATCACCAGTGAACTCCGACAGAAAGATTGCTGCGGTGATGCAGCCGGCGTACGGACCGCCAATATTGCGCATGTCGGCCACATTTGAGTCAAGAAGCTTCCGATAACGAGCCTTCTCGAGCGGCATCTCCCAAATCGGTTCGCCCGTCGCCTCAGCGCTATCCGAGAGTTGCTCGACAACCTTTGAGTCCGTGCCGAGCACCGCAGCAATATCGGGCCCCAACGCAGCCATCGCTGCTCCGGTGAGAGTTGCGATATCGATAATTGCCTCAGGCTTATCTTCCACCGCCAGTGATAGGCCGTCAGCCAAAATGAGCCGGCCTTCTGCATCAGTGTTGTGCACCTCAACGGTCTTGCCATTGCGCATCGTCAACACGTCGCCAAGCTTCATCGCTGAACCCGATGGCATGTTGTCAGTACACACGATGTATCCAGTTACCTGATTGCGGCAGCGTAAATCTTTGAGTGCGGTCATCGTCGACAGCACTGCAGCCGCACCCGACATATCCATTTTCATGACGACATGAAAGGCGTCGCTTGGCTTCAAGCTGATACCGCCCGAGTCGTACATCACTCCCTTGCCAACTAGCGCTACATGGCCTCGTGGATTTCGCGGGGAGTAAGTAAGCCTCATCAGCCGTGGCGGTTCAACACTCCCCTTGTTCACTCCGAGGAGTCCACCACAACCCATCCCTTCGAGGTCGTTCTCGTCAAACACTTCGACATCGAAACCATGCGTGGGTGCCAAATCGATAACGATGGCCTCAAGATCACTCGCGTTCAGATGTGCGGGCGGTGTATTCGCAAGATCGCGAGCAAGGTACGTCGCCCTCGAACGAATCCGGCCCTCTCTGACACCTCTCTCGACGGCTGCCGCCCCCGACGTGACGATGGTCAATGATGCAAAACGTGGCTGAGTATCTGGTTTTGCGGTGATTCCCGGATAGCGATATCCGGCGAGCAGCGCGCCCTCAGTGACTGCACGCGCATCCGCGGAATTCGACGAACCTGTCGAGAGCAGGTCAAGCGCTACATCCTGGTGGCGTTGAGCGTTACGCACCGCAACCGCTGCGGCGTTACGAAGATCTTCACTCGAAGGGCGTTCGCCAACGCCGACCGCAATGACTGTCGCTCCATCACGACGTGGAATCGCCACAGACTGACCAACCTCACCAGCGAAACCGTGCCGTTCGAGGTCGCGTCGTGACATGCCAACCATGCGAGGTACCGCACCGGTCGAGCGAACTGCGACGGCAACCGCCGTGGCCGAGCGGGGCACCGAACGTGCCGTCACTACATCGCTAGGTGTCGAAAACGGAATAGACGTGTTTGTCATAGCCACATTGTGCACGAATAGTGAACAACCGAACATTACCGATCGATAAACAATCGCCTCCTGTGGACAGAACCGTATCGGGGAACCACACTGTCGACATGTCTCTCAAACGACTAGGAATTCGTCTCGTCATCGCCGTACTCGCTCTGGCCACTCTTGCTGTTGGCGGGGCATGGGTATACGCCACGTTCATCAACGACGCTGCTGAAGAGTTCGAAGTGGCTGATCTTGATGAGCGTCTTGACGCCAGTGCCGAGCAACCAAGCGAAGAACCACAAGACACTGAACCCGAAGTCGCCACGCAAGACGGCACCGCCGGAACCGACGTAACGCAACCTGACGAGACTGCGCAATCTGAGGACGCAACGGAAGTTGACGATGGAACCCAACTCTGGATCACCACCGAAGGCTCAGAGGTTGGCTACCGAGTCTCTGAAGTTCTCTTCGGAATTGACACCGAGGGCGTGGGCCGCACCGAAGATGTAACCGGTTCAGTCACCCTTGACGACACAACCATGACCGAGGCCGAGTTCACCGTCGACGTTGCGTCGATGAAAAGCGACGACGGTCGAAGAGATGGTCAGTTCAGAGGCCGCATCATGGAAACGCAAATTTTCCCAACGGCATCTTTCGCCCTCACTAGCCCAATCGACCTTGGCGTCACCGCAACCGAAGGTGCAATTTTAGACACCACGATCTCGGGCGAACTCACAATGCACGGTGTGACAAACCCCGTGTCATTCGAGATCGCCGCGAAAATTGAAGGCAACCGCCTGGGGGTGATCGGAACAATTCCCGTCACATTTGTCGACTATGACATTGTTGACCCCTCGATCACCGGCATCACCGTCAAGCCAGAGGGTGTGATTGAGTTCGTCTTGGTATTTATCCGGCAGTGATCTCAGAGGTAGTGGGCTGACTCGCCATCCACGCCCTTTGAAGGGCGGCATATCTACCATTGGTAATAGCGGAGAGCTCTTCGTGAGTGCCGACTTCGACTAGTCGTCCCTCGTCACAGACCACAATCCGGTCTGCCCGACGGACTGTCGACAACCGGTGGGCAACAACTATCACCGTTCGCCCTGACATCAAACGTTCGAGTGCGACCTCGACTTCAGCTTCAGTACCGGGGTCGAGATTCGATGTCGCCTCGTCGAGCACGAGTACCGCCGGGTCGACGAGCGCAGCTCTTGCGAGGGACACCAGTTGGCGCTCGCCCGCCGACAACCGTGATCCGCGCTCGCGCACCACAGTGTCGAGCCCATCGGGCATCTGCCCGAAACGATGTCGGGCGCCGATGCGGTCAAGTGCTTCCCACAACTCGTCTTCAGACGCGGACGGCTGGGCAAGACGAAGGTTGTCGGCGATCGTTCCGTTAAATAGGAAGCCCTCCTGGGGCACCACCACAATCTGTTCGCGTAACGACCACAACGTGGCATCGGTCAGGCATACCCCACCGAGCGAGACCGACCCCTCGGTTGGGTCATAGAGGCGAGCAATAATCTTCGCCAACGTCGACTTGCCCGCACCAGTTGGCCCGACCAACGCAACCCGCTCGCCGTGTATTACATCAAGAGACGCATTGCGGAGAGCAGGTTGGATGGCCCCCGGATAAGTGAAACTTACCCCGTCTACAATGAGTGGGCCTGACGTCGGAAGGTCGACCGCTCCGTGATGTTCATCAATTGCGGGTTCGGTGTCGAGAATGTCAAACATTTTCTTCAACGAGGCCGTCGCTGCCTGCACGGTGTTGTAGAGCTGAGACAACTGCTGCACCGGTTCGAACAGGCTGGCCAACAACAACACAACTGCGACGACGGTTCCGACCGTGACGTCACCTCGACCGACGAGCCACCCTCCTGCCAAGACACCAAGCGCTGTTGCAACGACCCCACAAAATTCGACGACACCGAAATACCAGGTTGACGCCTTCACAGTTCGAAGATGAGCGCCATAGAGACCAAGATTTGATTCGTGGAAACGGCGGCGCTGCTCATCAACTCGGGCCGATGCCTGAATCACTCGCACTCCTGCAAGATTTTCTTGAAGGGTCGACAGATTAGTGCCCACACGCTCGCGCACCTCAAGGTACGCATCGTTTGAGACCCTCTGAAATTTCATCGATGCCAACACGACGATCGGCAACACTGCGAGCGCGATCAAAGTGAGTTGCCACGACATCACAAGCAGCACGCAGATCGCAACCAGCAATAAAATGCCAGCAGAAACAAATTGCAGAAGTCCCCATTGCACAAGCTCAGACATCGACTCGATATCAGCGGTCATTCGCGCAACGAGGACACCCGCCTTGTTCTCATCAAAGAACCCGAGCGACTGCCGTTGGATATGGGCAAACAGGCGAAGTCGCAACTCACGCAAAAAGCCCTCTCCCGCCCGATTGATCAGCACGTACTGACGACGTGACCCGATGTAGGCAAGCACGACTGCGAGGGCAAACCCGGCTACAGCAATACCGAGGGACGATCGATCAGCTGTTCGAATGCCGGTATCGATGCCAAATCGAACAAGCAAAGGACCAACGATGGTTGTCGATGTTGCCAGCGCAACAAACCCGACTGCCGCAAATGCAGTCCGCCAATACGGGCGCGCCAGTCGAGCCGCTCGACGGAGCACCTGACTCGCATCATCTCTCGTGAGTCGGTCGTTCGGATCGACCCCAACACCACCCCACATCAGTTCACCACCGCCTCGGCATCACCTGGTTCGAGGGCGGCAAGCACCTCGCGATAACGGGGCTCAGTGTCGAGTAACTTTTGGTGGTGTCCTGTCGCAATCACCCGGCCTTCATCGAGCAAGACGACGTTGTTAGCCATTGCGATGGTCCCGGGACGATGGGCAATGACCAGCGTTGTCCGGCCATCCATCACCGTTGACATCGCCGACCGAATCTCATGCTCTTTCGACGGATCAACCGCGCTCGTGGCATCGTCGAGTATGAGCACCCTAGGATTCGAGATGATTGCTCGCGCAATCGCAATGCGTTGTCGCTGTCCGCCAGATAACGAGTAGCCACGCTCTCCAAGCAACGTGTTGTATCCGTCTGGAAGTTCCTCGATAAACGACGCAGCACCCGCGAGCTGCGCTGCGTCCTGAATTCGACCGAACTCTGCCTCGAGATCCATCGACGGCACCGTGAACGCAATGTTCGCGGCGACGGTGTCGTGAAAGAGCAAAGTGTCTTCGAAAACGATGCCGATCGCCCGGCGCAGATCGTCAACCCGCAGCGATCGAAGATCAACGCCATCGAGCATCACCGAGCCGTGCTGCGGATCGTAGAACCTCAACAACAGTCTCGCCACTGTCGATTTTCCTGACCCGGTGGCGCCAACGATCGCAATCGATTGGCCGGCTTCAATAGTGAGGTCAAAACCACCGAGCACGTAGTCTCCATCGCCATACGCAAACGAGACCCCATCAAATCGCACCGCCCCCACCGGGTGCTCTGCCACCACCGGCAGGTCGCGAGGCTCAACCGGATCGGCAATTTCAGGTTCAACGGACAGCACCTCGTGCACTCGCTCAAGCGCGGCCGCAGCACGCTGCCCAAACGCAACCGTCATTCCGATCGATCTCAGTGGCCATACGAGCAAAGTGACAAAAAAGTTGAACGCAACAAGTTCGCCGACCGTCATCGAACCATCGATCACCCGTAAACCGCCCACTCCAAGCACTCCGACCAGGCCAACAGCGGGTAACAACTCAAGAAATGGCATGTATTTCGCCCGGATTTTGGCGGCCTGCAGCGAGACCTCGCGAATATCGTCAGCTTCCGTACTCAGGGCCTCCATGCGAACACGCTCGGCACCAAAACCTTTGACGACCCGCACCCCTGCAATCGATTCTTCAACCACTGTCGACAACTGGGCCTGCTCTGCCTGAACTGCGAGCACCGCCGGATGAATTGCATTTGAAAACAATTTTGCGGAGACGTTGACGAACGGCAACGGCAACAGGGCAACGAGACCGAGAAGCGGGTCGAGCGAAATGAGCACACCGGTCACACCCAAAATAAGTGCAACGTGCGAGAGCGTAAGAGGGATCATCACGACAAACATCTGCACCTGGTTCAGGTCCGCGGACATGCGGCTCATCAACTGACCGGTCTGAGCATTGTCGTGATACTCGGGGTGAAGACCAAGGACGTGGTCATGAATTCGCTGCCGAAGCAACGTTTCAACCATACGACTTTCTTTAAACGCAAAAAATCGCCGACCTGCTGTCAACAGACCGGTCGACAGCCCCGCACACGCGATTCCGATTGACCATTTGAGAGCAGAACCATCACCGATGATGGCGCTATCGACCGCAGATTGGGTGAGGAGCGGCACGGCGATCTTTCCGACCGTCCATGCAATGCCGAGTGCGACACCTGTCGCAATGCCCGCCCATTGCGCTTTCAGTAACACAATGAGATGTGACCAGTTCGTTTCACGGACTGATTTGATGCCGGTTGCTGACGGTGCTGACTCAGCCATCAAGCATCTCTGCAATGTGCTCAGTTGGTCGCCCGATCACCGTTCGAGAGCCATCTGACAGCAACGGGCGTTGGAGAAGTTCGGGGGTGGCGAGCAGGATCTTAAGGATGGCCTCGGTGTCATCGAGTTGCTCCGATGTGATGCCCATCTCGGCTAACGGCCGGTCGCGTCGCACGAGGTCTCGCGATGGCCCATCGAAGGTGGCGATCAGCATGCGGATGGTGTCAGCGTCGGGTGGAGTGTCGAGGTAGTGCACCACTTCAATGTCTCGCCCATGAGCCTGATGTGCTTCGACAATCGCAAGGGCAGCTCGTGATTTCGAGCAGCGCGCATTGTGAAATAAGCGGAACTCTGACACGGCGATGACCGTATCTGAACCTCGGCCGAGATGTCGTGCGCAACACCCATCGGTCATACTCAACTCGTCGCCATTACGGCCTATCAACTGCCACCAGATTGCAGAGCCACGCCTAGCGACGATGACGATATTTTCTCGCCCACTGCAGCCCTCATTGGGTTACCAACTCACTTTGCTCTTCGGTCTCTCGATGCAATGACACCTCCGAGGACATTTGATGAGCGTTGACGTCGAAACGCTCGCCGTTCTTCCGCACTGAGCCGAAGCCCGGCCGCACGGAGCCGTCGAGCGATTTCCCTGCTTTCAACCTCGACCGCTCCATCAGCAATCAGGCGCTCGCGAAACTCTTCTGGGATGTCGTAATGGTCACCTTGAAAAGCTCGACGCTGTATCTCGTTTCGATCGGCGAAGTCGATGAGTTCTTTCACTGACGTATCACTAATGAGGTGACACCACCGGCGGCCGTTAAACCACCATCGAGCATGATCGATTAATATCACGAGAAGCCAGTTACTAAACGATTTCTCGGGCGAGCCCCTCATGCCGTGCCTGCTCCGACACTGATCGCGCAACAATGTCTGCGACACCATCTTCAAACGCGCCTGGGAGGACCCTCTCCGCTGTTGGCTCAGTCACCATGGCGGCAAGCGCTTCCGCAGCGGCGCGCTTCACACCCATCGAGGCATTCGTCGCTCGAACATCGAGGAGTCCGCGGAAGACGCCCGGAAACGCAAGCACATTGTTGATCTGGTTTGGATAGTCACTTCGACCAGTTGCGACCACTGCAACGTTGTGTGGCATGAATTCAGGCATGATTTCAGGCACTGGATTCGCTAGCGCAAACACGACGGCGCCGTCAGCCATCGACGACACCCAATCTCGTTCAATAATTCCTGGGCCTGAGAGTCCAATGAGGACATCCGCTCCCTCGATTGCCTCACGCGCGCCACCAGAACGATCGTTCTTATTGCCATTATCGACGAACCACTGCTTACTCGGATGAAGCCCCTCGCGTGAAGAGTTGAGGATGCCGCGGGAGTCGACTCCGATGATGTCGCCAATACCAATTTCGGCGAGCAGGTGAGCGCAGGCGACACCCGCAGCACCAGTGCCCACAATCGTCACACTGAGCTCAGAGATCGGCCGGCCGATCACCTTTGCCGCGTTCAACAACGCTGCGACAACAACAATCGCAGTTCCGTGCTGGTCGTCGTGAAAGATCGGAATGTCGAGCATCTCTTGGAGCCGCTCCTCGATCTCGAAGCACTCCGGAGCCTTTATGTCTTCAAGATTGATGCCACCAAACGATGGTGCGATCGCTGCTCCAACCGCTACAACATCGTCAACGGTCGGAGCGTCGATACACACCGGATACGCATCGACTCCTGCGAACTGCTTGAAGAGCACCGCCTTACCTTCCATCACAGGCATCGCCGCTTCGGGGCCAATATCACCCAAACCGAGCACCGCAGTTCCGTTCGAGAGCACTGCAACTGCATTTGACCGGCCCGTAAAGCGCCAGACCGCAGATGGCTCCTCTGCAATATGGGTGGACACCCGTCCGACTCCCGGGGTGTACGCCATTGCGAGTTCGTCTGGCCCAAGAAGAGCGGTGCGTGGTGAAACAACGATTTTGCCGTCGACATGAAGATCGAACGTCGTGTCAGACGACGATACAGAGTCGACTCCGTCGAGTTGCTCGACAACATTCAATACCTCAGCCTGCTGGGCGGTTCCCGAGCATGCGACTAGTGCCTCGAGCCCGCCTTCGACTGTTTCCGACGACCGAACCTCTGCGCCAATATCAGCGATAGCGGCAACCAACTGTGCATCATCGATTCCGGCGCCGGCGATGACAAGCGATAATGCGTAACCCGTTGTTGGGCGCATTCGTCGAACGGTCGACTCGTCATCGAAAGAGGTGTCTGACTGAACATTCATGTTGTTGGGGTCCTCATTGTGGAGCCCCGGCCAGACGCTCACCGCCGGTCGGGGCGGAGCGGGCGGGAGTTGCGATTCTCAGCGAATCAGTCGGTGTCCCCGCCGGCTCCGAACCCGTACAGGTACGGCGGCGGGAATTCGCGCTGCTGCTGCGGCAATCGCCGCAATTACTGCCGCCACTGGGGCGAGAGGAGCAACAGCTGCTGAGAACACAACTACAACATAGCGCAACAGTTTGGACCGCGCCTCATCTACTCAAAGATTCAGAGCATGCGTGAAAAGTTCTCCCACACCCACCAACCACCTAATGTTGCGACATGAGCCAACAATTGACTGGTGAAACCACCGAGTTGCTGCAGGCAATGATTAGGAATGCGTGCGTCAATGACGGAACTCCTGACTCCGGCAAAGAAATTCGCAACGCTGACCTCCTCACCACCTTCCTTGAAGGCTCAGGGCTTGATATTCAACGTTTCGAGTCTCACCCCGGTCGAGCATCGGTTGTCGCACGCATCGAGGGAAGCGATCCCAACGCTCCAAAACTATGTCTCATGGGCCACACCGACGTTGTACCTGTGAGCCCTGAGGGTTGGGATAACGACCCGTTCGGTGGCGAACTCATCAACGGCGAGGTGTGGGGCCGAGGAGCGATCGACATGCTGAATCTCACCTCCTCTATGGCGGTGGCGTTCAGGCATCTTGCCGACTCCGGATTTACACCCACCGGTGACCTCATTTATTTCGGTGTTGCCGACGAAGAAGCCGGCGGCACTTGGGGAGCCGAATGGATGTTCGAACACCATAGCGATGTCATCGATGCCGACTATGTCCTCACCGAACTCGGTGGTTGGTCATCGGTCGACCATCACGGCCACCGAAAGATCACCATCAATGTCGGAGAAAAGGGAATTGCCTGGCGCAAACTCCGGGTTCGCGGGACCCCAGGTCACGGGTCGATGCCGTGGGGCAGCGACAATGCTCTCGTCAAGGCCGCCGAGGCGGTTCGCCGGCTCGCATCATTCCGTCCCGCCACGCAGATCACCGATATATGGCGGGGACAAGTTGACGCAATGCACATTTCCGAGGAAGAGAAAGCGGTTCTCCTCGACCCGCAACAAGTGTGGGATGCCCTCGACGCAATGCCCGTGGAGGCCGCTAGAGGGTGTCACGCCCTCACCCACACGACGATCTCCCCAAATGTCATTCATCCGGTTGAGTCACAGAAAACAAACGTCATCCCTGATGTCGTTGACCTCGTTGTCGATATCCGAACCCTGCCCGGCACGACCGAGGACGAAGTCATTGCGATGATCACCGAGGCTCTGGGAGATCTCGCACCGCATGTCGAAATCGGTGAAGCCGAGCAGCAAGCTGAAGGAACACAATCTTCGATCGAAACCCCGCTTTGGGATGTGATCTCTCATCAAACTCAAATCGCCTACCCGGGGGCTGAGCTACTTCCCGGCCTTGTCGTGGGTGGCACCGATGCGCGTTTCTACCGACAGCGCGGCCGTATTGGATACGGAGCTGGACTATTCTCTCCATCGATAGATATGGCCACGTTCGGGAACAGATTCCATGGCCATAACGAACGCATCGACGTCGAAAGCCTCGGTCTCGCTACCGATTTCTGGCTTGGCGTCTGCCAAGAGCTCTTGGGGTGAGAAGCGATGACTGACCTCGAAACGATGCCCGCAACCGTCGTTCCTGAAACCGAGATCACTCCCGAGACTGAAGAACCAACCAGCGCGCACATTGTCAAAGTCGAACCGGGCGAATCCGCTGCCGCAAAAGTTCTGCAAGCACGCATTGAAGGCACCCCCCTTGAGGCTCTGTGCGGATTCGTATGGGTGCCATCCCGAGACCCAAAACAACTCCCTGTATGTCAACAATGCAAAGAGATATACGACATGTTCAAGATCTTCAACGACGGGCTTCGCGACACTCCGAACGAATAATTTTTGACATTTTCACCCCTACGGGGTGGTCGACTATGAGCACAGAAGTCGCTTGCAAACGGTGACCCAATCTGCGTGAGATATGTCTCCATGGCATCTCGAACACAACAGGAACGGCAACTGCAACGAGCTTCCACAACAGGTGTCAGTCAACGACCGCCATTTCGTTGGACGTGCCCAACTTGTGGAAGTTCAGTCGTCACACTCGTCACTGTGTCAGCTGCGCCAACGTGTTGGACGCACACCGGCGGCGGCCGGCAGATGGTTGCTGAACGAGTTCGTTTTCGCGATCTTGACCAACCGCTAAAGCAAACGCAAGAGGTTCAGAATGAACTGAGGTAACGCTGACCACTCGGCGAGTGCCGCGGTAAGGCAGGTTTCGATCGTGACAACTCGTTGTAACACGGCATGACAACAGACAGCGATGCGTCTGGAAGATCGACGACTCTGGTCATCTCGTCAGGCTTACGGCGAGTGGTGCAGTGGCACCCCTAACGGAAATTCCGACTGGTCGATCGACCAGGAGCGGCAAGCGGTTGAAGGTGCTCTGCGATCACATTGACAACACCCTCTGAACGTTCAAGGCGACCGCGCACCACAAGGGCTGGTGCCAGCGATTCGGTACGGAACCGTTTCCAGCACCCTGCCGACACGATCACATTGATGAGCCCGGTTTCATCTTCAAGATTGATAAATGTAGTTCCGCGAGCAGTCATCGGCCGCTGCCGATGCGTCACCGTACCGGCAACAACAACTGTCCGATCAACTTCGTGGGTCTGCAGCCCTCCTGATGTCACCACTCCAAGGTCAGAAAGTTCTTTGCGCAAGAACGCCGTCGGGTGTCCGTCAGCAGAAATGCCGGTTGACCACAAATCAGCCACCGCTTCTTCAACAGGGGTCATTCCCGGTAATCGAGGTGCAGTGACCTGGGCTGCGATGCCAGGGATCGTGCCCGATCGAGCTTGAGCGGCCGATCCTGCCAGCCAGAGGGCTTCACGACGATTAAGTCCGAGGGACTCCTCAAATGCCCCTGCTGTCGCTAATGATTCGAGATGTGCGACCGTGATGCCGGGAACCCGTCGCACAAGGTCTTCCAACGAATCAAACATGCTGTGTTGCCGTTGCTCAACGATCTGTTCAGCAAGATCGCTACCAAGCCCCCGCACCGACGTGAACCCGAGTCGAATAACGCTTCCACCATCTTCAAGCGTGGCTCCTTCAGCTGAAACCCCAAGATCAACCCCTCTCACCGTCACGCCATGTCGACGCGCGTCACGAACAAGGGTATGCGGAGACCAAAATCCCATCGGCTGGGCATTGAGCAATGCCGCACAGAACGCTGCAGGTTCGTGGTACTTGATCCATGCTGAGGCATAGACGAGGTAAGCAAATGACACCGAGTGCGACTCAGGAAATCCGTAATTCGCAAACGCTTTCATCTTTGTGTAGATCTCATCGGCAACGTCTCCGGTGATACCGCGCCCAGACATTCCTCGATAGAACCGCTCGCGCAAACGTTCCATTCGCAACGCTGAACGTTTCGACCCCATTGCTTGTCGAAGCTCGTCAGCCTCAGCTGCACTGAAGCCGGCAACATCGATTGCCATCTGCATGAGTTGCTCCTGGAAAAGGGGAACCCCCAGTGTCTTGCCCAGCGAGTTTTCTAACAGTGGATGCAAATAGGTGACCGGTTCGAGACCATTCCGACGACGAATATACGGATGAACTGAACCACCTTGAATGGGACCCGGTCGAATCAGTGCAACTTCGACGACAAGGTCGTAAAACCGCCGAGGTTTCAGGCGGGGCAGCGTTGCCATTTGTGCCCGAGACTCCACTTGGAACACCCCGACCGTGTCAGCCCGACACAGCATTGCGTAGACCTCATCTTCTTGTGGGATCGTTGCAAGGTCGACGGTGTATCCGCAGTGCTCAGCGATGAGGTCGACCGCAAGATGTAATGCCGACAACATGCCAAGACCCAGTAGGTCAAACTTCACCAAGCCTGCAGCAGCGCAGTCGTCTTTATCCCACTGCAATACCGACCGACCCTCAGCCCTCGCCCACTCAACCGGACACACCTCGATAACCGGCCGATCACAAATCACCATGCCACCCGAATGAACACCGAGATGCCGTGGAGCGTCTTCAAGACGATGGGCAAGTTTCACTACGTCGTCAGGAATGCCAGTTTCGTGTCGATCTGCAGTCTTGAGAACGCGTTTCCATCCATCAACTCGACGCGACCACGCATCTTGACGGCCCGGGTCATGACCGAGCGCACGAGCGGCATCACGTACCGCTGACCGCGAGCGGTAGGTGATGACGTTTGCTACCTGCGCCGTGTGGTGACGGCCATATCGCGCGTACACGTACTGAATGACCTCTTCACGGCGACCCGATTCGATATCAAGGTCGATATCAGGTGGTCCGTCACGGTGAGGGGAGAGAAAGCGTTCGAATAGCAGGCCAAGAGACACCGCGTCGGCAGCAGTAATACCGAGGGCATAGCAGACCGCCGAGTTTGCTGCGCTTCCGCGACCCTGACAGTAAATGTCATGTTCACGACAAAACTTCACGATGTCCCACACGACAAGGAAGTAACCTGCGAATCCCAATTGTTCGACAAGTGCGAGCTCGCGGTCAATGGTCTGCCATGCCCGCGACCTCAGCGTCATATCTTCTGCCGTTGGGGGTCGTTCCCCGTAACGCTGCCTTGCACCTTCATACGTTGCGTGGCGAAGCAACCCCATTTCGTCGAGCCCATCAGGGCACGGATACGGAGGCAGCGATGGTGCAACGAGCGACACATCGAACGCTGCTGATTGCGCAATGTCCACGGTTCGTTCGATGACGCCTGGGTAACGCTGAAAACGTCGTGCTTGTTCAACACCAGATCGCAGATATGACGCTCCGTGGGCAAAGAGTTGCTCTTCGACACCATGTAGGCCTGAGCGTCTGCCTATCGCCGCCACCGCCATTGCAAGGTCAGCATCTGCAGTGGTCGCATGCGTCACCGCATTTGCAGCGACACACTCCACCCCCGAGCGATGTGCGATCTCGACCATCGCATCGTTGCGGTGATGATCGAGAGGGTCGCCGTGATCCCAAAGCTCTACGACAACACGATCGCGTCCGAAAAGATCGATAAGGCGATCAAGTTCACGGCGAGCCGCTCGAGGCCCTTGTGCACACAATGTTGCTGGCACGACACCGGTGCCATCGCCGGTCAGGACCCATGACAGGCCTTTCACATGTTCTGCTACGGCATCGAGGTTATGGCGCGGCGCACCTTTTGATCCGGCAAGTAAACCCAATGACAGTGCCCGAGAAAGACCGCTATATCCCGATGGGCCATCAGCGAGAACAACGATGCGCTTTCCGTGTTGGTCATCGGCGTCTTTCGGCAATGTGAGTTCTGTTCCAATGACCGTTGGAAGTTGCAGTGACCGTGCCGCCTCCGCAAAACGGATAACCCCGTACAGTCCGTCACGGTCACATAAACCGAGAGCATCAAGACCAAGCCGCGACGCTTCGACTGCGAGTGCTTCAGGGTGACTTGCACCCTCCAAGAATGAAAAGTGCGATCGGGCATGCAACTCGGCATAGGGAACTCGAATCCCTCTCGGCGCTGCGTGATCAACTGGTGCTGCAAACGGCTGACGTTGGCGGCTCCACGCCGGAGCGTCACCACCAGCATTCCATGCGGGACTCCCAGGGGCGCGCCCGTCGCGACCCCGTTGCGATGCTCGACCCGAAAGCCGGGCTTCAAGTTCGTTCCATGCCCACTGAGGGTTTGTGAATCCCACAACATCAAGTATCGAACATATGTTCGATACTTGCAAATGGCGCGCTTGCCCTAGGTAACAAACTCTTGACGAAGACGGGTGAGTAACGCTGCGAGTCGCGGGTCACCTGCACGCCCAGCTGCATCAGCCCAATCGAACCACTCGACACGCTGACTCTCATCGGGCGGTGGCGCAGGGTCGGCGTCTCCTCCATCAACCAAGTACCGAAGGTCGAGGTGTGTATGCCCACGCCCTCCTTGATGAACATCGACATGAACAAGTCGAGGTCGTTCATCGGCAAATCGCACATCAAGGCCGGTTTCTTCCCGTGTCTCACGAAGTGCTGCGTCCCACGGAGATTCACCTTGATCAACATGGCCTCCTGGTTGAAGCCACATACCTAACCGTTTGTGTTCAAGAAGCACTGTGCCCCGGGGCCCCACCACGATCGCTGAACCAGTGATGTGCACGACGTCATCACGTTGGTCAAAAGGGTTACCGCCGGCACTACGAATACGGTCGACTTCTGCAATCAATGTTGCGATTGATCGCTCTTCATCAGCGTCAGCTGCGACGTGAGCATTCACTGCTGCCAGCACTTGATTGATGAGCGCGTCTGACATTTCACGTACCGTACCGTTCATCAGCCGTGAGTGCCCATGAGGTGCCATCGTTGATGCTCGACAGCGAGCAGATGTGCGCTGCCGTCTTCGAGAACTACCTGCAGTCGGGCCAACCGACGCCGGCGGCGTTCATCCCACCAACGCTCAATGAGTGGCCACGGGCCAGCCCATGCCACCACACGATGGGATCGGCCACCGATCACAACGCGCACCGGGTCTGAAGTCATTTCGCCCCGGCCACTCACACCAACCGACTCACCACGATCGTTTACTACTTCGATACAAACTTCATCTGTTGGCACGATGACCGGGGCGGGTCGGACGACTGATCCAGGCCACGGAGCGAGCACATCGACATGGTGATCACCGCCAACGACTGTGGCCGGAAACCACCCGTAACGGTCTTCTGGTAAACGACCCCCAATCGGTAGTGGGAATCGAACGCCTTCTGGTCCGCACAATGTGACGAGACGAGCGACCGCTCGAGAGGCTCGACCGTCAGCTTCACTCGCCCCACCCCAGAACCCGTGCTGGACACCATCATCAGAACGTACCGAGGTGATGGAGATTCGAATGACGATGACTCCTGCGCTCACCAACGAGGGCTCGTTGACCCACGAATCGAGTTGCCATCTCACTCGATCAACAATCGCTGCTGCCGTAAACCCTTCTGATCGATACCAATGGCGTTCACTGCGCTCTGAATGCTCTGTCTCGGCAGTCACGGTCATGCGAGTGCACACCAGACCTTCAATCGAAAGTTCATGTACCAGTTCTGAAGCCAGTTCGCGGGCGGTGAACACCACTGGTGTGACCGTGAGAAGGGGTTCATCAAAGCGGCGTTCACGTTCTGGTAATCGCGATGGGGTAATCGACGAGAGTGGGCGTTCATCAGCGCCGGTTGCGACCCGGTATGCCCGCACCCCTGGCAAACCAAAACGGCCAAGTACATCTCGCTGGTCAAGAGCGGCAAGATCGCCAACCGTGTTGATGCCAAGCCGTTCGAATAACTCAACGAGATCGATTGACATCTCACCGATGGCGTGAAACCAGCGCAAGCTCATTGTGGTGAACGCTGCAGCAGTTCGACCTGGCTCGACGATCACTTGATGACCTGTGACCCCTGAGCGTCGGGCAGCTATTGCAGATGCCGCTCGGCCATCTGCGACCCCAATGCCGATCGGGATTTCTTCTCCTAACTGTGTTGCGACAACAGATCGAACATGGTCGACAACGGACTGTTCACCCCCGAAATACCGGGTTGGGCCGCGCATATCAAGACACAGACTTCCTGGCTCTAGCAATTCGACTAACGGAATGATGTCAGCTACCGCTGATACCACGCGTTCAAACGACTGCACTTCAGCCACATAATCACGTGGAACCACCGTTGCATTTGGGCAAGTTCGCAACGCCACTCGTTTGCGATCACCTGTACGAACTCCGGCTTCACGTGCGGTGATGCAGGCGGCAACCACTCGATGCTGGTCAAAGACGATCAGCGGGCCATCAATGGGCGCAACTGCTTGGACTGGCCATTCTGGGCACCACAGTGTCAGCACCCGTGGCACCGACGAGGTCACACCACCCGAAGCCGCCATCGATACTCCTCGTCATCATCGACTGTGGCGTCAGCTATGTCATCGTCCACATCACTGGCTGCGTCGTTGATCTGCCCGACCCGCACATCAACCACAGATGGCAAATGCATCTCTGAGCGAAGAGGTCGAGGTGATCTACGGCCTGTCGCCGACACAGTGAGATGTCGGGCGAGAAGGCGACCAACACCCCAGCCAATTCCTTCCCAGCGCATGTCGCTACCAATCAGCGCGACATCGCCAAGCGACACGGCGTTGCGTACCCCAACCTCATCGGCGTCGTCGATCACAATGAGAGTGACGCCTTTCGCGCGAATACGTTGCGAAATTCGACGAGCCAGTGCCCCCCGATAGCGATATGCCGGAATGAGTACGACGTCGAATCCGTCAAACACAGCCGATAGCACATTCGCTGGATCATCACCGGTAGTCACACCAATCACCCGATGCAACGGGATGCCAAATTCGGCAATTGCTTCTGGGGATACTTGTTCAAGATCGACCACTGCAAGCCACGACCCCACCGTGACTGCGCGCTCAACCAACCCAAGCGCAATCGAATACGCAGCAACACCATGACAAACCACTACTTGGCCACGCAATAACCCATGAGGGAGTATCTCGGCGTAGGCCTCCGACAATGGCAGAGCACTATCGGCTTGCGTCAACGAAGCTGCAGACTGGAGATGAGGTGATTCAAGAGCGAGTGACATCACTTACAACTCTATCGAACAGGTGTTCGATTATTCCATGCTGGCAAATCGGCCGTCTTTCAAGGTCGGCTTCCCCGACGCACTGCTGTCGGGGCAAACTGGGGGCGTGACCACTAACAACCGTTCACTTCCCCGAATTCTCACACTGATGGGGTCTGGTGAAACCGCTCCGACGATGGTCAGCACACACCGTCGATTAGCCGCTTCGCTCGCTAACGGTCCTTCAACTGTTCGCTCCATGGTGAACGCTGCCCTACTCGACACCCCCTACGGCTTTCAAGAAAACGCTTCAGAACTCGCTGAGCGCGCGGTCCACTACTTCTCTGAGTCTGTTGATGTCGACCTCCGCATCGGAGGTCTGACATCGCTAAGCACCGCAAATTCACTCGACCGAGAACGCGGTCTCGAGTTGCTCCGAACCAGTGACTACCTCTTCGCTGGACCGGGCTCACCCACCTATGCGCTTCGCGAATGGGCGAACACCGATGTACCCAACATCATTTCCAACAAACTTGATCAGGGAGGCATCGTCGTTTTCGCTTCCGCCGCAGCGCTGACAATCGGTGCCTACACGGTTCCTGTGTACGAAATTTATAAGTGTGGCCACGACCCCTACTGGCTTGATGGCCTCAACATCCTTGGCAATATCGGTGTTGATGCTGTCGTCATTCCTCACTACGACAATGCCGAGGGCGGTCACCACGACACGCGTTTCTGCTACCTCGGAGAGCGACGCCTTCGACTCATGGAACAGGAACTTCCTGCTGATCACTACGTGCTCGGGGTCGATGAGCACACAGGTCTCATCTTGAACCTTGAAGAAGGATCTGCCGAAGTGGTCGGCAACGGCACTCTCACCATACGTATCGATGGTCAATCACAAACATTCCCTTCGGGGACCACCCTCGACCTCGCATTCCTCGTCACACCAGATGGTGACGCAGTATCACCGGCACCGACACAAACCCCTCCGCCTGCACCAACCGAATCCCCCACGAGTGACACCCCATCAGATACGTCACTTGGGGACACCACCGATCGATGCCTTGCAGATTTCAATACTGCGATCGACAGCGGTGACGCCGATCAAGCACTTCGTGCAGTTCTCGAACTCGAAGAGGCGATTACTGCTTGGTCGGCCGACACTCTCCAAAGCGACGACGCGGACCGGGCACGAGCGACATTACGTTCGATGATCACTCGACTTGGTGATGCGGCCATCAAGGGACTCGATGACCCCACCCTTGTCAGGGCTCCACTAGTGGAGGCGTTGCTCGAAATTCGCGCACTTGCGAGAAGCGAAAAACGATTTGACCTGTCTGATCTCATCCGAGATCGACTTGATGAAGCAGAAATCGACGTCAAAGACACCGCAGAAGGCGCCGAGTGGAGCCTGCGAAACGAGGGTTAGGTTCGGCTAGGCCGTGCGACTGCGCGTCGCATGATCTCGCACCATGTCGAGCACTTGGCTTACATCTCGCCCTGGAACAAGAGCCTCATCAAGATCGGTATCAGGGGTGTTCATCACCGCCCGTCCGCCGGTAACAACAAGCGTTCCGGGGTGTGACGATCGAATCTCTTTCGTCACTTCAACAGCGGCCGGGAATGATTCCACATGCGAGACCGAGAGCAACACCGCAACCGCACCTGTCTCTTCCACCACCTGAAGAAACGAACTCGCCGGTGAGTCAGATCCCAAATCAACCACGGACCAACCATCAGCTCGGACAAGATCCGAAATCACTGCGCTCGGGATCGAGTGTTGTTCACCAAATGGTGAGCCCACAACGATAGTTCCTCGTGAGCGGCCTCGACGGTTGAGTTGAGGACCTAGCCGCCCAAGGAGCCGTTGCACGACGACAGTTGCTCGATGTTCATCGGCGACACCAAGCTCGCCTGCTGCCCAACGCGCACCAATCGATTCCATTGCATCAGCGATGAAATCCGTGTACACACGATCAACGGGAGACCCTGCGGCCATTGCTGCTTCAATAACTCCCCAAGCACCCTCCACATCGCCGGCGATTAACCGCGCTTCAAGACGGGACGCCCAGGGTGCATTTCGAGCCGAACTCTTCGCTGACGACCGGCCAACGGGAACGCTGTCACGAGCGGCAAATTGCTCGAGGTCACTCGTCGCTACACGCCACCCAGATGAGGTGCGAGAGGCCTGTAATTGGCCATGACGCACGTAACGATACGCCGTCATATAATGCACACCGAGGCGCTCAGCGGCCTCGTGTAAAGTGACATGCGTTTCGCCCACGTCGACTGACGCTAGGAACGTTTTTCGAACTCTGCGTGACTGTGCTGGGCTTTAGCGTTAAGCGTTTTTTGCGGCCCAGCGTTCTTTTGCGGCTTTGCTGCGCTCGAGAAGGTGCGCCGGCACTCGTTGAGCTGCTGCCGATAACTCTTCGCCACCTTCGCCAGAAGTCACAGGGGCTGCAGCTTCCTCGGGTTGTGCGTCGTCAAATGAAGGGGGCTCTACACCCGGAATCCAATATTGGTAGAGATTCGTAACGACGTCGCCGAGACCATCGCCTGTGCTTCCTCGAGAAAGTTCAACTGTCACGATGTTGGAGTACACGTGAACTGAATCGACGCCCCCGTAATCGATGAGGCGCCGTGCAAGAACTGCACTCGGTCGATCTCCTCGAGCTTCCTCAACGGTGCTGAAGCGCTCATGGCCTTGACCAGAAAGCGTTCTATTGAGTTCGAACCTCAGCGTGCCTGGCTGACTTGATGCCTTTTCTGTGACGCCCACGAGTTGTCCCATACCTTCATCAAACTATCGCAGTTCAACCCCTTCAACCTTGCCCAAAATGATCTGCTTCACGTCGATTGCTGCCGTCGCATTGAGCAGGAACGTGATGCGGGTAGAACACGCGCAACGCAATGAAGGGTGAGCAGAGCATTCGAAGGTGCTGTCACGCTCAACAAATCTGTTGACGACGTTCACGTACGCCGGCACTGAGACGGTACTGAAATCTGAGGGCCACGTGATTGTCGCCGGCCACCCTGACGATGCCGAACGATTTGCTGCCTCGGACTGATCGTCCACACGAGTACGCAGCATCCTCTTGTGATAACTACCTTGACACGCATGTCATCGAAAGTTCGCTGTGTTTCTTCGTCAATTTATGTGTCAGCAACGCCTGCCGAGGTATTTGCGATGTTGTCTGACCCTGATCAGCACCGCCTGTTTGACGGTTCAGGCATGGTTAGATCAAGTCGTGCTGGAAGTTCATCGCTTGAGTTGGGGTCGAAGTTCGGTATGAACATGAAACTTGGTCCTATTCCCTACCGAATGAACAACACCGTCGTTGAATTTGACCAAGACCGCCTCATTGCATGGGCTCATATCGGTGGCCACAGGTGGCGCTACGAGCTCGAATCAGATGGAGATGGCACTCGTGTGACTGAATCGTTTGATTGGTCAACCTCTAAGGCACCATGGTTCATTGAACTCATGAACTATCCGACCCGAAATCAGAAGGCAATCGTCTCCACGCTTGAGCGCCTGCAGAATTTGCTCGCCGAGAGCGCTCGTGTCTGACGCTGTCCACGTCTATTGGAGACCAGGATGCCCCTTCTGTTCGATTCTGCGCCGCGGACTCGAAAGGCGGGGCATTGCAACCGTCGAGCACGACATCTGGTCTGACGAGGAAGCCGCCGAAGTCGTTCGAAGTTTTGCTCGGGGTAATGAAACCGTCCCCACGGTAGTTGTCGGCGATCTGGGATTTGTGAATCCAACAGCAGGTGCGATCGAACAGTATTTGAGGGAACACGCACCGGATCTTCTTTCCCGATAATTAGTGCTGCTGTCGGCTCGGCCTGAAATTCGCCCGTAAGCGATAAGCGCCCGTAGTTACCCTCGCCTAGACAGGTTTTGAGATATCGGCTCAGGCTGCGAAACTTCTGAGCCGAAAATTATGGGTGAGAAGTCCGAGGAAGAATATCGAGACGCTTGCGAGCGCCATTGTCGCTCCTGCTGCCGTTCTGCTGTGGTAACTGATGAGTAATCCAACTACGGCTGCGAACGCCCCCAGAATTATGGAAAGGGCGATTATTCTGGGGACACTTTTGACCAACAACGACGCCGTTGTGGGGGGAGCGATCAAGAATGCGAACACGAGTAACGATCCAACTGTCTCAAATGAGTTCACAACGGTCAGGGCTGTCATCGTAAGCAAAGCAAAATGAGCTAGTCGGGGCGAGAATCCGGCAATCTTCGCTTGTGCGGGGTCGAAGGTCGCCATGGACAATGCCCGGTGCCCGATCGTCACAAAAAGGATCGATATCACAGCGAATATGCCAGATCTGATAATTCCTTCCTGATTTACTGCAGTAATCGAGCCAAACAAGAAGCGATTCAGGTCGCCAAATCCACCACGTGCAGACATGAGCACAACTGCGAGTGACAGAAACCCAACGCAAAGAATTCCCAATGAAACATCGTCAGGTAGCGGTGACGTCGCGCGGATGATGTTGACACCTGAAACCATCACAAAGGCGGCCACTATGGCGCCAATCTGCGGATTCACGCTCAACGCCCATGCAATCGCAATCCCTGGAAGTACACCTTGAGCTAGGGCATCGCCTAAAAAGGTGAGTCCTCGAAGCACTACCCAGGTACCGACAATTGACGACGCCACGACGGTGAAAAGAGAACCCAAAAGGGCGTCTCTCATGATCCCGCTCTCCGCAAAAGGACTGAACCACCAAGCGACTGGGTCGGTCAACCACGTCATTCGAAGAATCCTATGTCAAGCACTCAACCTTCGCGACAAGCGCTCACTTACTTAGACCTGCAACAATCCGGTCAACGTTAGTCCTCATCATGGTGAGGTAATCGGCTCCAATTTCAGGATCCTCCACGAGGGCGCCTGTAAGAAGAGAAACCGCCTGAATTCCGTCCAGCCGATCAGCAAATGCTTGCGCATCCGCGGAACTCGCCTGAAGGTCATAGAAGATTGCTGTCACTCCAGTTTCCTGGACTTTCTCTGCAAGTTCGGCAAGATCTGCTGCGTTTGCCTCAGCAAGAGTACTTGTCGATGGAAGGATGCTTCCAAGAACGGTGAACCCATAACGGTCAGCGAAGTACCCAAGGGCGTCATGGTTGGTCACAAGGAAGCGGCGATCTGGCTCAATTGCTGAGACAGCTGCTGCGATCTCTTCATCAAGTGCTGTCAATTCCTCTGCATAGGCTGTTGCGCAAGCTTCGACGCTCTCTGGCCAGCCTGCATCCACTGCAGCTGAAGCAATGCCTCTTACTGCTTCCGCCACCACAACCGGATCAAGCCAGAAGTGCGGATCGCCAGCTGAATGGTCGTGGCCGTGATCGTCGTGGTCGGCGTGATCTTCATCGCCGTGATCGTCGTGGTCGGCGTGATCTTCATCGCCGTGATCGTCGTGGTCGGCGTGATCCTCATCGCCGTGATCGTCGTGGTCGGCGTGATCCTCATCACCGTGAT
>Ga0160423_10000382_pt1 | contig 35720 bp, 16 predicted proteins | sample CRUFie14St8metaG_FD_108191 | JGI IMG/M metagenome (GOLD analysis project Ga0160423, IMG submission 108191) | Marine microbial communities from the Costa Rica Dome - CRUD Field 142mm St8 metaG | ecosystem: Environmental > Aquatic > Marine > Oceanic > Photic zone | place: Costa Rica: the Eastern...
GCTTCAGCTCTGATATTCCAGTCGTGGTAATGGAGCGCTTTTCTGGTGGAACCAGCGCAGCCAACGGGAAAGCCTTCACTTTCTTCGCCTTCTTCGAACCAGATCCTCGCACCGGAAGAACAACCCTGAACGGTCCCTACTCCCTCGGAACCCGAGGAGGGTGGAAAATTCGCGGCTCTTCCTCGACCGGTTTCCCTAAAAAGGCCTACAGCATCGAGGCTTGGAATGAGGCTAACCGGAACAAGGACATTTCTCCTTTCGGATTCCCGGAAGAATCCGACTGGATCCTCAATGCCCGCTCAACCTTCGACCGCTCCCTCATGCGAAATGGGCTCCCCTATGAACTGAGCAACCAGCTTGGCCGTTACGCCGTTCGCACACGCTTCGTCGAACTGTTCAAGAATGATAATGGAGGTAACCTCTCCTTTAGTAACGACTATGATGGCATCTACACCTTCATGGAAAAAATCTCCCGGGATCCTGAGCGGGTCGCCGTGGAACGCCTCCCTGCCAGCGTTAACAGTGAACCGGGTATCGCAGGGGGATACATGCTCAAGATCGACCGGTTAGACCCGGGAGATTCCGGTCTCAACGCAGGGGGCCGCACTCTTGGGTGGGTTTACCCGAAGGAGAACGAGGTCACGAGCGCACAGGCATCTTGGATTCGAAACTATATAAACGCCATGAATGCGGCTCTTGAAGCGCCGGACTACGCCGATCCTGTCACCGGATACGCCCGATATATTGACGTCGATTCGTGGATCGATCATCACCTTCTCAATGTTCTTACCTTGAACGCCGATGCACTCCGACTGAGCACCTATTTTCACAAAAAGCGAGAGGGCAAGATCGAGTATGGTCCGATCTGGGATTTCGACAGATCGATGGATTCAACCGACAGCCGGGACGACAATCCCTCCTCATGGTCCGGAGGGACGAATTACTTCACCTTTCCTTGGTGGAACCGCCTCTTTACGGACGAGAATTTCTGGCAGAAGTATATCGACCGTTATTTTGAGCTCAGAGACGGGCCCTTCGCCACCTCCAACGTCCACGCGATCATTGACCGGATGGCTGCTACACTTAACGAAGCTCAAACCCGCAATTTTCAACGCTGGTCAGACCAGCCAAGATTCGGTGGATACAATGGAGAGGTCAACCACCTCAAGAATTGGCTCGCCACAAGATTGAGCTGGATGGACGGACAATTCGCACCCCGGCCATCCTCCAGCCGGGCGAGTGGTGCCTATCCCGCAGGCACTACGATTTCTCTCAGCGCCTCCCTTAGAGGAAATCAGAAAATCTATTACACTTTGGATGGCCGGGATCCAAGGCCCTCGACCAACGGAGAGGCCCTCGAGGGGACTACCATTCTCGACGAGTCCCAGGCAGTCCAGGTTCTTGCCCCTGCCAGCAATATCGGAACCGCATGGCGAGGCGGAAGCGAGCCTTTCAACGCCAACGGATGGCGGGCAGGAACCAATGGGGTCGGATACGAAAGGAGTAGCGGATACGACCCATATATCAATATCGACGTCGACAGCGCCATGTCGAACAGCACCAGCTGCTACATCCGCATTCCTTTCAACGTTGCGGGGAATGACCTTGAAACATGGAACTTCATGACCCTCCAGATGCGCTATGATGACGGCTTCGTTGCCTATCTCAACGGGACTGAGATCACTTCCGCCAACGCCCCGGCTAACCCTACCCACCTCTCCTCGGCCACCCAGACCAATGATGACGGGTCAGCAACCAACTTCGAAAGCTTCAACGTCAGTGCCGCCCTCGGGTCACTACGGAACGGGCAGAATATTCTCGCCATTCATGCCCTTAACGAGAGCACCGGGAGCAGCGACTTCCTCAATCAGGCACGGCTGGTAGCCGGATTCGATGAAGGTGGTGACGGCGGTGTCGCGGGAATCGAATATACGGGCCCGATCACCCTGCAAGCCACCACCCGACTCGTCGCGAGGGTATACGACCCAGCCGGGGGAAATTCCACAAGCTCGGGACGGACACCGGTAGGTACCGGCTGGAGCGCCCCACTTGAGAGAGAATATCTTGTCAATGAGGAGCCAGCGGGCACATCCGACATCATCATTTCGGAGATCATGCATGACCCTTACGACTTAGGAAATGCAGTGACGGAAAACAGTGCCTTCGAGTGGATTGAAGTTCTCAGCACTGCCTCTGGGCCGGTTTCACTCAGTGGCTTACGTTTCACGGAAGGAATTGATTTTATCTTTCCAGGGTTGACCCTGAATCCTGGGGAGCGGGCCGTGGTGGTGAAGGATTTGGCCGCCTTCCGGAGCGTCTATGGTTTCGGCAGAGACATCCTTGTTGCAGGGGAGTTTGATCTCCTACTCGATAATGACGGTGAGCAACTCACTCTCCAGAGCCGGGAGGGTGATACCATTCAGGATTTTTCCTACGGCTCCGACAGCTCCTGGCCCCGCAGAGCTGGTGGCGGATATTCTCTGGTCTACAATTCTGGCAATCCCGCGGATGGACAAAACTGGGCCGCCAGTCGCAGTCTCCTAGGATCCCCAGGGACGCTAGAGCCGGACGTGACAGAGCTTCCGGATGTTTTCGTAAACGAGATTCTTGCTAATTCGGTTACCCCAGAGGTCGACAGGATCGAACTCTACAACCCGGACGATGCAGACCTCTCAATCGAAGGGTGGTTCCTGACCGACGACCTCGGCCAACCCAGAAAGTTTCAAATCCCCCCTGGAGCAATTGTTCCCGGCAACGGTTTTACCAGCTTTACGGAACTCGAATTTAATCCCACTCCCGGGGTTGATCCCAGCTTCGCCCTGGATTCTTTCGGAGAAGAGGTATTCCTCATCGCCGTAGACGCATCTGGAGCCCGACTCGATTACGTCACTGGCTTCAATTTCGATGATTCCTCCGCCGGGACCCCGTTTGGACGTCACGAGATTTCCACGGGCGAAGTTCAGGTTGCACCCCTGATCTCATCGACCCCTGATGGGCCCAATTCCAATCCCCTTGCCGGCCCTCTCGTCATCACTGAATTGATGTATCACCCTTCGGCCTTCGAGGCTGAATTCATCGAGATTCAGAATATCTCAGCTCAACCTGTTTCTCTTGCGGGCTCAGAAATCAGCGGGGTCGGCTACATCTTCGGAATGGATGCACCAGATCTTCTCCCTGGAGAGATTCTCATTGTGAGTGACCTCGACCCCTTCACTTTCCGGAGCACCTATAATGTTCCCGCCACCGTCGAGATCTATGGCCCCTACCCGGGCAGACTGGACAACGGAGGCGAGCGTGTGCGCATCCTTCTCCCAGAGCAAAGCGGGATTCCTGACGGCCCCGGTCTGCTGGTGGCAGCTGATACTGTGATCTATTCAGATGACGCCCCCTGGCCCCTCGCTGCGGACGGTCAGGGCTACTCACTGGAAAGATCCGAGACAGGGGGATATGGAGGTGAACCTCTTCACTGGAGAGACTCTGCTAACCCTGGGGGGTCCCCGGGTCTAGCAGACACTCCTCCTCTAGGCGACTGGCGGACCCAGTTCTTCAGCGGGGAAGAACTTAACGATCTACTCCTGTCAGGTGAGCTGGCTGACGCCGATAATGACGGCCTGCCTAACGCCCTCGAGTATCTCCTCGGCTCGGATCCTCGCGCCAATTCATCTCGTGCAACGCTCGAAGTTTCCCTTGTAGAGTTGGCAGGGCAAAACTACATCGAGCTTTCACACTCTCTGCGGGATGGCGCAGGTGAATTCCGTGCCCAGATCGAAAGATCCTCCGGTCTGGAGAGCTGGAATGAAGCTGACGATACTCTCATTCAAATCTCCAACAACCCCAATGGCGACGGAACAACAACTGTGACATACAGAGGGAGCGAACCCGTCGACTCCGCCATGGACCTTTACTTCCGGATCCGAGCCATCACGACACCCTGAAAAGCCCAAAAGATCACGAACCTGAGGAGCTGAGCCCCTCTTCCGCCGCCAGCACATCGCTCACCAGCTGAGGATTGTACAAGAATGCCCTTCGATCCGGCTGAGGCATCCTTTCTTCACTTCCGCTTTGGAGTGGCATCCTTGTGGGATGTGTAATACCCATTTTCCGCTAATGAGGATTTTACCCATTCTTCTCTCCGCAATAGCCATCCCGGCAACGGCCTTGGAGGAGATTGATTTTAATCGCGATATTCGCCCCATTCTCTCAGACCGCTGCTTCAAGTGTCATGGCCCGGATGCGAGCAACCAGAAGTCGGACTTCAGGCTCGATTCTCGCGACAACGCACTGAAAGACCTCGGAGGCTACGCGGGCATCAAGCCAGAAGACCTCGAGGAGAGCGAGATGCACCACCGGATCTGGAGCACAGATAGCGAGGACGTCATGCCCCCTCCTGAATCCAAGCTCCGTCTCAACGAAGAGGAGAAGGCCCTTCTTGATCGTTGGATCAAGGAAGGAGCGACCTATGACACTCATTGGTCCTTCAAGAGCATTCCCGCCAAACTTCAGACCCCAGACCCAGAGTCTCTGAAATGGGGGAGCACCCCGGTCGACGCTTTTATCGCAGATGAACTTCAAAAGGCAGGTCTCAAGCCCAATCCCGAAACCTCCCGGAGAAGCTGGCTGCGCCGGGTAACATTCGACATCACAGGACTCCCTCCGACTCTGGCCGAACTCGATGCCTTCCTCTCTGATGAATCGCCAACATCTTATGAGAAAGTTGTCAGCCGGCTTCTTGATTCCGAAGCCTACGCTGAGCGCATGACGAGTGAATGGCTGGATGTTGCCCGCTACTCGGACACGTATGGATACCAGGTTGATAGAGATCGCTTTGTCTGGCCATGGCGAGACTGGGTAATCAATGCCTTCAGGAAAAACATGCCCTACGATCAGTTCATCACGGAACAAATAGCCGGCGACCTGCTCCCCAACGCCACCAAGGAACAGATCCAAGCTACGACATTCAATCGGCTCCACCCACAGAAGGTCGAGGGAGGGAGTGTCCCCGAGGAGTTCCGAGTCGAGTATGTTGTCGACCGGCTCCACACCTTCGGGACCGCTTTTCTAGGACTCACTCTGGAGTGCTCGAGGTGTCACGATCATAAGTATGATCCCATTACGATGAAGGACTACTACAGCCTGAGCTCCTTCTTCGCCAACATCGATGAAGCAGGCCTCTATTCCTACTTCACTCCATCAATCCCAACCCCGACCATGCTCCTCACTTCCGACGAGCAGGATAGACAGATCGCAGAAAAAGACGCCGCGATAGAGGCATCACTCCGAGCTGTCTCTGACGAGAGTGCCAAGGGCGAAAACGCTTTCTCTGAGTGGCTGGCAGATCGGCCCTCGGAGTTTCAGTGGACAGGACTTGAAGCCCATGTCCCCTTCGATGGACGCCAGGGAGGAAATCTTCCTGATCTTGCTCGTAAGGACAAGCCCACCAAAACAAGTGGCAACAACAAGTCGGTTGAAGGCGTTCACGGCCAGGGGCTTCAACTTACCGGAGACGACGCAGTTCATGTTCAGGGAGCCGGAGCCTTTCGCCGGACCCAGCCCTTCTCTATCGGCATGTGGGTTAATACTCCGAAAAAATTTGAGCGCTCGGTCATCTGGCGCCGGTCCAAGGCCTGGACCGATGCTGGAAGCCGGGGCTACGAACTCCTTCTCCTTGATGGAAAACCGAGTGCGGCACTCATTCACTTCGATCCCGGCAACTCGATCCGGGTGACCGCCAAAAACCCTCTGCCTCCCAATGCGTGGCACCATGTCACCGTCACCTACGACGGGTCGAGTTCCGCCAGAGGCCTCCGGCTCTGGTTGAATGGGAAGCCCATGCCTTCAACAATAGTCCGCGACAAGCTGACCAAGAACATCGAGGGAGGAGGTGACCCAGACCTCCGCCTTGGGGAACGCTTTCGCGACGTCGGATTTAAGCAGGGCAAGGTTGACGAGCTTCATGTCTTCAAGCGGGAGCTTACTTCCATCGAGGTTGCACACCTCCACGATGGAGAGAGCCTCACGCGGGCTCTGGCGACTCCGCTCGCATCGCTCAATCCGCAGTTAAGGACAGAGCTTCGAAGCTATTTTCTCTCAACCACGCATCCCCCCCACATTAAGGCGCTTCAAGATCTTCAGAACGCACGGGATGCCAAGCGAAGCCTCATAGAGCCCATCCGCGAAATCATGGTGATGAGGCAGCTCGAAAAACCTCGTCAGTCCTACATCCTTGACCGGGGCCTTTATCATGCACGGGGTGAACCCGTTGACTTTGACACTCCCAAGGCCCTGCCGCCTTTTCCAAAAGACCAGCCACGCAATCGCCTCGGACTTGCACGCTGGCTCACGTCTCCAGATCACCCCCTTACCGCACGGGTCACCGTCAATCGATACTGGCAGCTGTTTTTTGGGAATGGACTGGTGCGCACTCCTGAAGATTTTGGCAGCCAAGGGAAACCCCCAAGCCACCCCGAATTACTGGACTGGCTTGCACGCGACTTCATCCAGAGCGGATGGAATCTTCACCATCTCATCAGGCGGATCGTCCTCTCCGCCACTTATCGCCAGAGCTCTATCGCCCTCGCAGGAAGCCGGGAGAAAGACCCCGAAAATATCTACCTCGGGCGGGGAACCACAGAGCGCCTTTCTGCCGAGATGATCAGGGACAATGTTCTCGCCCTGAGTGGTCTGCTGGTCGAAAAGTCCGGCGGGCCCTCGGTAAAACCCTACGAAGTAGCTGTCTCATTCAAACCATCAAATCCTGGGAAGGGTAGCGACCTCTACCGGCGCAGCGTTTACACTTGGTGGAAACGAACCGGGCCCGCGCCTGTGATGATGACGCTCAACGCCTCCAAGCGGGATGTCTGCCGGGTCCGGCGCGAAGTCACCTCCTCTCCACTGCAGGCTTTCGTCCTCCTGAACGGCCCACAATTCATGGAAGCGGCCCGCGTAATGGCAGCCAAGCTTCTTGCAAAGCACCAGGGCTCACCTGCCTCTCTTGTTGAGGAGGCGTTCCAATCCTTTACGAGCCGCTTTCCCGGGAAAAGGGAACGCGAGGTTCTCCTCAAACTCCACGCGCAACAGCTTGCCCACTACAAAGCCAACCCTGCACAGGCCAAAGGGCTTCTTGGAATTGGCGCTTCTCCTGAAGCGAAGGGCTTACCTCCACACGAGGTCGCGGCCGCAGCTATCCTGATCAATACAATCATGAACCTCGATGAGGCAGTTTCCAAACGATGAGAACGATTCACTCCTCCGCCTGCAGCGGTTTTGAGAGCCCGATCGGGCTCAGCCGAAGAAAGGCACTCCAATCATTCGGAATGGGTCTGGGATCTCTTGCGCTTGCCGACCTCGTGTCCGGAGAGCAAGCCCCTGAAACGCCCCAGCCCAAAGCACCCCCCGCAAAAGCGAAGAGAGTCATTTTTCTGTTTCAGGCAGGCGGACCCTCCCAGATTGACCTTTACGACTGGAAGCCTCAACTCAAGGCGGACTCGGGCAAGGAGCTCCCTGCTTCTATCCGTATGGGGCAGCGCCTCACCGCGATGTCTGGAAACCAGGCCAGCCTGCCCTTGGTCGGCACTCCCTTCAAAATGGAGCAGCACGGCGACTCCGGATCCTGGGTCAACAGTGATATTCTGCCTCATATTGCGGGCATCGCCGACGACATCTGCTTCCTCAAGTCCATGCATACCGACGCCATCAACCATGGCCCCGGGGTGACCTTCATGCAAACCGGCTCACAGTTTCCCGGGCGTCCGAGTATGGGCGCATGGCTGGACTTTGGTCTCGGGTCCATGAACAGCGACCTGCCCTCCTTCGTGGTGATGGTCACCAAGAACAAGGGGGGCCAGCCGCTCGTCTCCCGGCTCTGGGGCAGCGGCTTTCTTCCGGGGAAACATGACGGGGTCCGCTTCCGGGCTGACAAGGATGCGATCCTATACCTCAACAGCCCAGAGGGCATCGACCGCGCGAACCGCAGGAAGGTCCTAGATCACCTCCGAGAGCTTCACGAGATCCAGCTTCAGGAAACAGGAGACCCTGCCCTCGAAACCCGGATCGCCCAATATGAAATGGCCTTCAATATGCAACGGTCGATCCCTGAGGTCACGGATCTCTCCGATGAACCGGAAAGCACCTTCAAGCTCTACGGTGAAGACGCTAGGAAGCCAGGATCCTTTGCAGCGAACTGTCTCCTCGCCAGGCGTCTGGCGGAAAAAGACGTTCGATTCATTCAGCTCTACCATCAGGGCTGGGACCAGCATGGAGGATTACCCGGGGGCATCAAGAATCAGTGCCGAGAGACCGACCGAGCCTCGGCAGCATTAGTCACGGATCTGAAGAATCGCGGCTTGCTGGAGGACACTTTAGTAATTTGGGGCGGCGAATTTGGGCGCACGAGTTACTGTCAGGGCAGATTCAATGCCGGCAACTTCGGGAGGGATCATCACGGCCGCTGTTTCACGATGTGGATGGCTGGCGGCGGGAGCAAGCCAGGAACTACCTACGGGGCCACGGACGATTACAGTTACAATATTGCGCAGGACCCAGTCCACATTCACGACCTTCATGCGACAATTCTGCATCTCCTTGGAATCGATCACGAGAGCCTCACCTACAAATATCAGGGCCGTCACTTCCGCCTCACAGATGTTCATGGGAAGGTCATCCGGGGAGCTCTGGCCTGAATCGCTGTGCCTATTCCCCTTCTAAGAGGCATCTTTCTCGTGACAAATCATCAACCCGGATTCTGAATACCCCATATCTCCGACATCTCTCCCTCTTTTGCCATGAAACGTATCACGCTGGTTGTCTCCCTCCTGCTCGCACTCCTCTATCCTCTCGTCTTCTCCGACAAGAAGAAAGAGGACATCAAACATATCGTCTTCATCGCAGGTAACCGAAGCCATGGCCCCGGAGAGCATGAGTTCTATGCCGGGTGCATGTTGCTGGCGAAGGCCCTCAACGAACAGAGTGGGCTCAAGGTGAAAGCCACTGTCCTGCGAGCGGACTGGCCCAAGGAGCATAAGTCCGTGGTCGCAAGTGCTGACACCGTCGTAATCTATGCCGACCACGTAAGCGCCCACGGGGGCCAATGGGAGTTCCTTGATGAACTCGCCAGTAAGGGTGTAGGTATGGTTTTCATGCATTATGCCGTTCATCCCAGTAAAGAGATCGGGGAAAAATACTACCGCCCCTGGATCGGAGCCGCCATGGAAAGTGGGTTTTCCGTAAATCCTCATTGGGTTGCTGACCTTTCCGTCATCAAGGACCACGAAATTGGAAATGGTGTCCCGGATCAGTTGACCGCTCTCGACGAGTGGTACTATCACATGCGCTTCATTAAGGAACGGGACAAGGTATTGGATCTCTTTACGGCGGTTCCTACCCGTCAGAATATGAACCGCTACATTAACATGTGGAACAAAAACGGAGTAGAGGGACTAGGCAAGCCTCAGACCCTGATGTGGGGCTACGAGCGTCCCGCCGGAGGCAGGGGGATTGGTTTTGTAGGAGGCCACTACCACGAAGGCTGGGCGATCGATGGAATACGCAAGGCCATTCTCAACGCCATCGTCTGGACCGCGGGAATGAAGGTCCCCGCGAACGGCGTCCTTTCCAAGACTCCGACCGAGGAAGAACTCAACGTCAACCTCGATAAGAAGGGCAGAGTGAAACGAATAAAGATACCGGACCCGGCGGCATGGAAGAAACTTCCTCCCGCCAAGATCCAGACGGAACGAGAGGCGGGTTTTAAGAAGGGTGCCGGAGCGAAGGTTCGACCAGCCCCGGCACCCCAGAAGAAAAACTCTCCAAGCGTCGCTTCACCGGAGCCCGCGCTCACCGGCAAAGAAATTCAGCCTGAAGCAACCCCAGCGCCGAAGGCGATCCCAGCCACAGGTATTCTACTGCCCGCCGATCTCGAGATTACAACCTGGGCTGAAGGGCCGATGCTGGCCCGGCCCCTGAGTATGGATACGGACCACGCCGGGCGGATCTGGGTGGCAGAACGTCACGCCACCGATACACACCCGAACGGGTCTCGCATCGTCATCCTGGAAGACAAGGATCACGACGGCAAGGCCGACAAATCTCATGTTTTCATCGAAGATAGCGCGCTGGAGGGGCCCCTGGAAATTAGCGTCTTCGGAAACAGGGTCGTGGCCTTCAATCCTCCTCATCTGACCGTTTACACCGACACGAACGAAAACCTCGTCTTCGAACCAGAAATAGACAAGTGCGAGAATCTCCTCAGCGGATTCAAGCGGGACAGAGATACTGATCGCGTGCCGGCGATCTTCGGCGGTCCGGATGGAAGGTGGTACTTTGGTCATGATCAGGCAGGAGCGGAGTTCAAGGACAAGGGCGGAGTGAACTTCGTCGTGAGGAGCCCAGCTCTGCGCGACGAACCGAACAAGCCCGAGAACGCCCGTGACCTGACCAGCCAGACCAGCGGGGACGGGAAAGTCTGGGTCGGGGGTTTCGCCGCCAGCGTCAATCCGGACGGGTCCGGATTACGTATTGTAGGTCATGGTTTCAACCGGAGTGTGGGACAGACGATGACCTCTTTCGGAGATATGTTTCAAAATGACCAAAGTGACACCGGGTCCTGCCGAGTTACCTGGCTCATGGAGGGCAGCTTCCTTGGATTCTGTTCTCCAGATGGTCGACGAACGTGGCAAATAGATCAGCGTCCCGGCCAGCCAGACTCCGATGCTGAATGGCGGCAGTGGGATCCGGGAACTCTTTCAGCCGGGGACACCTACGACAGGGGCTCCCCTCGTGGAATGTGCTTTTATGAAAATGGCTCTCTACCCAGAAGATATGCAGGGCTTCTCGCAAGCTGCGATGCTGAGCGTGGTGAAGTGTTTGGATATTTTCCCGTGATGGAAAAGTCGGGTTTCAAGCTCGAGCGTTTCTCCCTCGTGAAATCGAAAACGCCAGACGGGTTTCATCCAATTGAGATTCTGGTTGGTTCTGATGGGGCCTTATATCTCGCCACCACTGATACGCTTAAGAATCCCCCCTCCGCACAGGAGGTCTCGCCCACTGCAGGCACAATCTATCGGATCGCTCCGAAGGACTTCCGCCCTACCCCTAACCCACTGCCTGCAGATCCTATCAAACGCGCTCTCGCACTTCTCTCCAGCCCGGCCCAGAACGTGAGGTTCTCAGGGATTGAAACATTACGGACTGCAGGAGAAAAGGCACTCCCTGCTCTCCGGGGGATGCTGGGGCACTACGATGGATATCTTCAGGCACGGGCTCTCTGGGTGCTTCCCCACCTCGGGGCCGAAGGCAAGCGCATTACCCGAAGCCTGCTTGAAAGCTCGGATGCCTCGACCCGGCTTCTCGCCTTTCGTTCACTCCGGGGCGCGGGCGAAGACTTCCTGGGGGCAGGAGCTCAGCTGGTTCCCGGGGGATTACTCACAAAGTTCTACTCCGAAGAACCCAGCCCTGCAGTGCGGCGGGAGGTGGTCCTCTCCCTGCGCGACGCCAACCCCCAGCAGAAAGCAACCTCTGTGAGTTATTTTCTTCGCCGATGCAGCGCGAGTGACCCGGCCTATCTCGAAGCCTGCGGCCTCGCTTCCGAAGGTGCCGAGGAGCTCATCTGGTCGAGGTTAAAAACATTGGCCGGTATTTCTCTCGCGCTGGAGTGGCCGGAAGCCTTCACGAAAATCACTTGGCGCCTCCGTCCCAGCACTGCCATTCTCGATCTCCGTAAACGTGCGCTGTCCGAAAGCCTTTCGGATGACGCTCGAATCATGGCGGTAGAGACTCTTGCATTGAGTCGTGACGTCGAAGTTGTCCGAACTCTCATTGAAATCGCTAAGACTAAAGGCCCGGTTGGGAAAGAAGCCCGGCGCTGGCTCTTCCATCTCGCCGGGACGCGATGGGTCGACCTCGACCTTGTGCCCCTCCTCAAGGCACACGGTATCATTGAACAGGAAAACTAAGCCAGCTTCCGGCATGGAAGTTACGTGAGTAACATTCGCAGAGACATGAAACTCGCAGCTCTGATCTTCGTCCTCAGCCTTGGAATTGGCTCTTCGGCGAGAGAGGAGGTTCGACCCAGCCTTGTTCTCAACTAAACTGATGACCAAGGCTACGAGGAATGATGCCCCTCGCTCGACCAGACCTGATCTGGCTGCCCCACTGAACAGACCCCTTACCATGCGCTATCTCATCACCATTTTGGCCCTTCTCTCAGCTAGTATGGGCTCCGCGATTTCTGGGGACAAATTACCACATATTCTGATCATCCTTGTTGACGACATGGGATACGGTGACGTGGGCGCTTATAATCCTGACTCCAAAATTCCCACCCCTCATCTCGACAAACTTAGTCAGGAGGGCATGCGATTTACCGATGCTCATGCCCCGGGGCCCTTATGTCACCTTTCCCGATACGGTCTTCTGACTGGGCAATATCCCTTTCGAGCCAACACCAGCGCATGGCGCAGACAGCCCTCCATAAAGAGCGGGCAGCTCACCATTGCTACGCTCCTTAAGAACAAGGGCTACAACACAGCCATGGTAGGAAAGTGGCACCTAGGATTCCGGGAAGAGGGATACGAAAAGCCTCTGGCTGGCGGACCGGTGGATGTTGGATTTAATTCATTCTTTGGCATCAGAGCCTCAACCGACATCCCTCCATATTACTATATCCGCGGCAGCAAAGCTGTTCAGCCCCCGACGAACACCATCGGAGCTAATAGCAGTGAGGGGTGGTCCCGCATTCAGGGTGCATTCTGGCGAGCCGGAGGCATTGCCCCGGACCTGAAACTCGCCGAGGTTCTTCCCCGTTTCACCAGCGAGGCAATTTCCGTGATTAAAAACCACAAGCCTTCAGATCCCGATCCCCTGTTTCTATATCTCGCTTACCCCGCACCCCATACCCCCTGGCTTCCCTCACGTAAATTCAAGGGAAGAGGAGGCGCGGGCATGTATGGGGAGTTCTGCAGCATGGTGGATGCCGAGGTAGGCAAAGTACTGCAAGCCTTGGAAACGCAAAAGCTCGCCTCCGACACCATGGTCATCTTTACCTCTGACAATGGCCCAGTCTGGTATGATGTGGACATCAAGCGATTTGGACATGACTCCGCAGGAGGCCTTAGGGGAATGAAGGCCGACGCATGGGAGGCTGGTCATCGAATGCCCTTCCTACTGCGCTGGCCCAAGGTAGTGAAGCCAGGCTCCATTTCCTCACGTCTCATTTGCTTCACGGACCTGATGGCAACTTTTGCAGACCTGACCAGCACCACGCTGCCCGCCGGCAAGTCTCTGGACAGCCAGAGCTTTCTCCCCGCGCTCACTCATCCTTCCGCTCCGCACCTGCCAAGGGAGCCGATCGTCATGAAAGCTGGTAGTGGCGCCATGATGATCAGAGAGGGAAAATGGAAACTGATTGACCAGCTTGGCTCTGGCGGATTCTCAAGCCCCAAGCGGGTCCGCCCGGAAAAGGGAGGGCCAAAGGGTCAACTTTACGATCTTTCCTCGGATCCCTCCGAGAAAACAAACCTGTGGAGTGAGTATCCGGAGTTGGTCCAAAGGCTTAGCAAGCGACTGGAGCAGATCGCCGGCGAGGACCTTTGAGCGATCCGCCTCGAACGGCATTTTCCCGCGATATAGCCGCTGTTTGCCGTAAATATCACTACAACTCGGCTCCCAAACCCCATCTCCGTTCAAGAGCAGGGTTGACGCAAAGGCCTCAGAGTCTAAGGATCCGCGCCCCAATCACCCGCGGCACCGGAATCTGCTGCGCCAACCGACACTACCTCATGAACATAGAAACACTCTGCCTCCACGGTGGTCAGGAACCGGATCCATCTACGAACGCTCGTGCCGTTCCCCTGCACCGGACCACATCGTTTGTCTTCAACAGTACCGAGCATGCCGCGAATCTTTTCGCCCTGAAGGAACTCGGTAACATCTACAGCCGGATCATGAACCCCACTCAGGCGGTCCTTGAATCACGGGTTGCTCTTCTTGAGGGGGCACATGAGCTTGCCGCTCTCGCTCTTAGCTCTGGCACGAGTGGAGTATTCTATTCCATTATCAACCTCGCCCAAGCTGGCGACAATATTGTCTCTGCCCGCAATCTCTATGGAGGGTCCTACACTCAGTTCAACGATATCCTCCCTGCTCTTGGTATCGAAGTGCGGTTCGTGGACTCACAAGATCCGGACGAATTTGCCCGGGCTGCAGATGAGAATACCCGAGCCTTCTTCACCGAGACGGTTTCCAATCCCGCACTTGAGGTCGCTGATCTCGAGGCCATCTCACGGCATGCCAAAGCCTGCGGGGTTCCCCTGATCGTAGACTCGACATTTTCCACCCCCTACCTCACCAAGCCCATCGAGCACGGCGCTGATATTGTCGTTCATTCTCTCACCAAATGGTTCGGTGGCCACGGCACAGGAATCGGAGGCGTTGTGGTCGACGCTGGCCAGTTCAACTGGGGAGCGGGAAAGCACCCACTCTATGACACTCCGGACTCGTCCTATCACGGACTGCGCTGGGGTCATGACCTTCCCCCGGAGCTGTCCCCTCTCGCTTTCATTCTACGGATGCGGACTGTTCCCCTCCGTAATCTCGGCGCATGTATTTCACCTGATAATGCCTGGATCTTCCTGCAGGGCATCGAAACTTTGCCACTCCGCATGGAGCGCCACTGTGAAAACGCCCTCGCGGTCGCCAAGCATCTGCAGAACCACGAAGCCGTGGAATGGGTCCGATATCCCGGCCTGGAAGACAGTCCGGAGTATGAGAAAAATCAAAAATACATCCGGGGTAAAGGTGGCGCCATGGTGGTCTTCGGCATCAAGGGTGGCGCTGACGCGGGAAAGGCTTTTATTGAGGCCCTCGAGCTGCACTCACACCTTGCCAATGTGGGTGACGCTAAGTCTCTTGCCATCCATCCCGCGACCACGACCCATTCGCAGCTCAACGAGGAGCAGCAAGCGGCGGGTGGAATCACTCCCGAGCTGATTCGTCTGTCAGTCGGCATTGAGAATATCTCAGACATTGTAGCCGACCTCGACCAAGCTCTTGCGAAAACCAGTTCCTGACTGAGCACTCACAAATAGGGCGATCCGGATCTCTGGGGTCCCCCAACCCCCTGCAATTCCATCATGGCCTATCCGGGCATTCAGCTCTTCGACCTCAAAGGGCGCACTGCCCTCGTCACTGGTGGATCCAAGGGACTGGGCAAGGCTATCGCGGACGGCTTTGCTTCCGCTGGCGCCTCAATCGTGCTGGTGAGTCGACACGGCCACGAGGCGGCGAGTGCTGCCGCCGAGATCGCCGCAGACCACGGGGTTCATACTCTGGGGATCGAGGCCGACATCACTGATCAGGAGCAGATCGCGTCGATGATCGCCTCGACTACAAAGTCCTTTGGTGGTCTCGACATTCTTGTCAACAGCGCGGGGATCAACACCAGAGGGGCGATCGACGACATTACCCTCGAACAATTCGAAGAGCTCATGCAAATCAATGTGACGGGGACCTGGCTGTGCTGCAAAGCGGTCATTCCCTTGATGAGGACCACCGGCTGGGGGCGAATCATCAACCTTTCGAGTGCCATCGGGCTGGTGGGGGTCCCCCAGCGAACACCCTATGCCTCGAGTAAAGGCGCTGTCACTCAGCTCACCCGCAGCCTTGCCCTTGAGCTGGCTGGCTCTGGCATCCTTGTCAACGCGATCTGCCCCGGGCCGTTTCTCACCGAAATGAACGCGCCCCTCGCGGAGTCAGAAGAAGCGAAGCGTTTTATCGTAGACCGGACAGCTCTTCGAAGATGGGGCAACCTTCCCGAGATTCAGGGCGCTGCCCTCTATCTCGCCAGCGAAGCTGCCAGCTATACCACCGGGAGCATGCTCAGTGTAGATGGGGGATGGACGGCCCAGTAAGCCCTGCGGGGGGTGCTCATCATTCCAAGCTGCGACGACATCTCCCCATTCCCGACTCGACAAGACCGGCCCGAAAAGGCCTTTTTGAAGCTGCTTGATCATGAGGATTCCCATCTCCTTAGCATTTCTGCTGGGCACCATTGGGCCGGTATTGTGCGCTCCCTTTGATTACCACAGTGTGCGTGGACGTGAAGCAAAGGGCCCGGTGGATGGGATCCTTGAAGGTGAGCTTCTCCCCAAGCACGGAACGGCCCGGACACAGGGAATGAGGAATTTTGGCGAAGGGTGGCGTGGAGATGCCCACCTCCTATGGGATGGAGAGCCCGGGCAGGAGATGATAACCGAATTTCGTATCGAGGAAGCGGGAATCTACGAGATGTCAGCCCAGATGACCCTCGCGCCCGACTACGGCATCTTCTCAGTGATCCTTGACGGCAAGGTCCTCCGACGTGGAATTGATCTTTTCAACCCAAAGGTCTCTGTTGCCCCGGTTATCCAACTCGGAAAGCTCCCTCTCACTCGTGGAGAACACAAACTGGCCTTTAAGCTGACTGGCGCGAATCCCAACGCCTCAACCTTCCAAAAATCCAGATATCTTCTTGGGCTCGACTTCCTCAAGGTAATCAATCTCGCCCCACCGGAACAGCCGGTGGCTGAGACCACGAAACCTAAGGAAGTCACCGCGCCGAAACTCACCGTTACCCTCGAAGAAGTACAACCCATTCTGGCAACTTACTGCTACGGCTGTCATGGCGAAAAAGGGAAGGTGAAAGGCAAGACCAACTTGAAGGAATTAGCATCTCCTCAGGATTTTCTCAGCCGTATCGAGCTTGTCGGTAAAGCCGCGGAAGCCACCACCTTTCAGGAAATGCCTCCCGCGGATGCCAAGCAACCAACGGAGGAGGAGCGGCGTAAGCTCGCGACACTTTTCAACGGCTACCTTGAACAGCACCTCCGGGACTCGGGCCGCCTCAAGCCCGTGGTGATGAGACGCCTCAACCGCTATGAATATAACAATGCGGCAAAAGACCTCCTTGAGCTCAAGGGAGACCTGTATCCATTACCTGAGAAGGTCATCCGTAGCCGCGGCTATTTCAACCCTGCTTCCGGTCGCTTCCCAGACACCATCCAGGTTTCGAACCGAGCCCTCGGTAAAAACCAGATCGAGCAGCATATTCTCACCGGGGTAAGCCCCTTCGCCATCGATCTGCAGGCTGAGCACGGATTCAATAATCAGGGAGACCAGCTCAGTGTGTCTCCCATTCTGCTGGAGAGCTTCCTCAAGCTTGGGCGTTCAATCGTCAACGCCCGCGAATTCGACGGATACTCTGCCCTGACTGACTCCCTCTTCCGCGCTCCCGATGAAAAGGACCATACGCTCTGGCCCCCCATTATCGAGGAGCGCCTGCGCCCCTTCCTCGAGAGGGCTTTCCGCTCCGCAATCAACGATGCTACCCTGAAACGCTATGTAAGTTTTGTGATGCGAGAGGTCTCTCGGCACGGCAACTATTCTCAGGCCATGAAAAGCGTGACCGCTGCGGTTCTCGCCTCTCCTCGCTTCCTTTATCTGACCGAAACCAAGAGGGATGCCTCCGCAGAGGAGCCCCTGACGTCTTATGAGCTGGCTACCCGCCTTTCCTTCTTTCTCTGGAGCACCCTCCCCGATGAAGAGCTGATCGCGAGCGCACGGAACGGGGACTTGAGCCAGCCAGATGTCTATGCAGCTCATGTGAGGAGGATGCTGGAAAGCCCCAAGAGTAAGGCCCTCGCCGAAAACTTTGCGCGTCAGTGGCTGCGCCTTGACCAACTCATTACTGCAGTCCCGGATTTTGACCGATTCCAGATCTATTACTCCCGGATCGGATGCGAACAATGGAAATTCGGACTACAGACCATGGCCGAACCGCTCCTTCTTTTTGAAAGTATCATGGTCGAAGACCGCTCTATCATGCTTCTGGTGGATTCAAACTACTCCTACCGTTCAGATGAGATGGCATCGTGGTACAAGGACGCCATCCCCTTTCGCAACAAGGGCAATCGCAACCGATTCAATACCGGATCACAACGCTTCAGCCGCCGCAGCTTGGAAAGCCGGAGGGAGGGAGGAGTGATTACTTCGGCAGCCGCCCTGACCATGACCTCCGAGCCTCTCCGAACCAGTCCCATCAGGCGCGGGGCATGGGTCGCCACCGTGATTCTCAACAAACCTCCACCGCCTCCTCCCGATGTCATTCCGGAAATTGAACAGGATGATGCTGCTATTGAAGCCAAAGGTCAGACCCTCCGGCAGCGGCTTGTCGCTCATCAGGAAAATGAGAGCTGCGTCTCCTGCCATCAGAAGATTGATCCCCTCGGATTTGCTCTGGAGAACTACGATGCCATCGGGCGCTGGCGCGATACCTACCGGTCAGGACTCCCGATTGATGCCAGTGGAACGCTCTACGGGAAAGCCCAGTTTCAGGACGTAATCGGGCTCAAGGACGTTCTTCTTGGAAACCCGGAGTGGTTCATCAGGGGCTTCAGCGAACACCTTCTGGCTTATGCTCTCGGTCGCGAGATCGATATCTCCGACAAACCTGCTCTGGATAAAATCGTTCGCAAGGCCATGGCTAAAAAGGGTCAGTTTTCCACCATTGTTTCTGAGATCGCCACGAGTTACCCTTTCATGCACAAGACAAATCAACTAGCTCCTTCTTCCGGAAAAACTCCAAAAAAGCCATGATCCTAAAGCGACCTTCCCTCTCTCGCCGGGCCGTTCTCCGTGGCGCCGGGGCAACACTAGCACTGCCCTTGCTGGAGATCATGGAAACCCGCAGTCTGGCAAAAGGAACCTCGACCGCACGGCCGCCAGTCCGAGCTGGTTTCTTCTACATCCCCAACGGAGTCGTGCAGAGGGCCTGGCATCCGGTGGACGAGGGAGAAAACTTCACCCTGTCGCCAAGCTTGCAGCCTCTTGCACCCGTGCGGGAGCACATCTCCCTGTTTACCAAACTTGATCGAGTGAAAGTGGCAGGCACGGACGGCCATGCTCAGGCCGGAGCGTGTTGGCTCAGCAGTGCGGCTCCTGATCAGCTCTCTCCCGCCGGCTATCCGCTCAAGAAGACAATTGATCAGATCATGGCCGAGGAGGCAGGCAAGCATACCGCCTTTCGCTCGCTCGAGCTGAGCTGTAACCCTTACGAAGACAATCGTGAGTCCGTGTATTTCGACAATATTTCATGGTATGGTCACGGTCATGTCGCCCGATCCCTTCGGGATCCTCAGGCCGTATTTAACCGGCTCTTTGCCGTTAAGGAGCATCAGGAGCACGGAAGCGTCCTCGACCTCGTCATGGATGACGCCAAATCCCTTGACCGCGGCCTTGGGGCAATCGATCGGGGAAAGCTCGAGGAGTATATGGAATCCATCAGGACCGTGGAGCGGCAGATCGAGCGCGTGACCAAGCGTCAATCAGAGATCGACGAGCTCAGGATCGCGCCTCCCTCGAAGCCTTGGCAGGCAATGACCCGGGATGAGTTCATTCAGGTCATGGGCGACTTGATGATTCTCGCCTTTCGCACCGATCTCACCCGTGTCTGCTCGATCATGAGCAGCCCGGAACGCTGGGGCTCGCCTCTCACGGTTCAGGGGCTTTTCGACAAACCGGTGGACCACCATGGGATGACCCACGGACAGGGTCACGATCACGTCCGCACCAAGCTCGAAGCTCTCGACCATTTCCACGTTCAGCAATTTTCCACCCTAGTGGCTAAGATGGCTGAGGTTAAGGAGGGAGAAGGAACCCTCCTCGACAATTCCATGTTCCTTCTTGGCTCGGGAATCAGCGATGGATCCCTCCACGTCTACACCGACCTCCCCACCATTGTCGCGGGACACGGAGGCGGCGCAATCGCGGCAAATCGCCACATCAAGTCTGCTCAGGGCACTCCCATTGCCAATCTCTGGCTTTCTATGGCGCAAATCATGGGCGTAAAGGTCTCTTGTATCGGTGACTGTACCGGGGCGCTCAGAATGTCTTGAGGCTCCCAATTTACCCTGCATCCCAAGGCCTCCTGCGTTGGCTTTTGACAGAGGTGGTGCGCCTTTGAAAATCCTGCGTGCCAACGCCCTGCATCTGTGGTGCCATCCCGTGCTGGAATCATGAAGCTCAAGATCAAGTTTGGCGACTACGGGATGATTCTTGTCCTGATGGTTCTCATTCTCCTCTTCAGCCTGCTTACCGTTAAGGAGGTGGCCCCCTCCGGTAAAAGCAGCGCTCGGGAAGTCGCAGAACGCATCATGAAGGAGGTTCCGGCCGACAAGGCTGTGGTAGTCTACGGAAAGGACAAAACCGACTTTGAGACTTTCGCAAGATCCCTAGCCCTCCGGCTCAAAACGGAGGGCCGTGATAACGTGCGGCTTGCCATTGGCGCGCCCCGCAACCTAAGAGTAAAACTCAACGAGCTCCGCGATGAGGGCCGTCCCCTCGGAGCAATCGCCACCGCGGGACCTGCTGGGATGGAGGTCATCCAAGCTGTGCCTGAAAAATATCCGGAGTTCCAGAAGTTCCCGGTCCTGACTCCACAACCTCGCAAGAAGTCTACTTTCTTCACCCTCGACAACTTCAAGAATGTCACCCAGCGCGTGGTGGTTATTGCCATCGTCGCAATAGGAATGACAATGGTGATCATCACCGCCGGAATCGATCTCTCGGTCGGCAGCCTGGTGGGCCTCTCCGCCATGGTGGGCGCCTGGTTCATCAAGGAGCGGGTCATTGCGGCCGGCGGAGACCCCACCGCCGCGGGAGACTTCACGGTCTACTCTGGCTTTGCGGTTGCGATCCTCTGCGCGGGGTTGATCGGTCTTTTCTCGGGAGCTCTCGTTGCCTACTGCAAGGTGGCCCCCTTCATCGTCACTCTGGGAGTTATGATGATTGCCCGGGGCATGGCCGAGCAAGCCAACGGAGGGTTTACGGTCTCTGACACTCAGCTTCCCGCCGCCTTCCGAGAACTCAATCACGGAACGCTGATCGGGATTCCAAACACAGTCGCGCTTCTCGTTCTCTTCTATCTTGCCGCTCATATCTTCATGTCGAAGACCAAGTATGGCCGCTACATCTACGCGGTCGGGGGAAATATGGAGGCGGCCCGCCTGAGCGGAGTCCCCGTGGCGGGCATTATTCTCCTCGTGTATACTGTTTGCGGCCTCCTCGCCGGCCTTGGAGGCTGTCTGGAGGCCTCCCGGGTCAATGCAGCTACCACCGTGATGGGAACCGGTCTCGAATTGGAAGTCATCGCGGCTGTGGTAGTTGGAGGCACAAGCCTCTTCGGAGGGAGTGGCCGGGTCTTTGGTACTCTCATTGGAGCCTTTATCATTGGGGTAATGCGGAGCGGAATGAACCAGCTCAACTTCAAGGATCCCGTTCAGGACATGGTCCTCGGGGCCATCATCATTATCGCCGTCCTTCTGGACCGGGCCCGCCAGGTAGGATTCTGGGAGCGCGTTCTCGGGCGGGGAAGCCCGAAGCCCGCCTCCTAACCTGCCAAAATACTCGGGAACGCGGAGCTCCTCACCGGAGAGCCACACTCCGCGCAACATTGTTATAATGCTCATTGATTCCGTATTATCACGACTTCCCGTTCATTCCCTCCCAACGAAGTTCGATTTTAGATTCACAGACGGGGCTCCCGGACTCAATCTCCCCGAACTCGCACTCTAGAATTCATGAAAAGAAACCGCTTTCTCTCAGTTGTCGTATCCGTTCTCACCCTGAGCCTGATCTCCTGTGGCGACAAGAATTCCAGCGCTGGTTCCGGGGAACTTGGCAATGGAGAGACTGATACTGCGTTTACCGGTAGTGTGTTCAAAGGAGCAGGAGAGTTTATCCCCTGTGAGCACTACTTCTTCGCCGACGCGGAAAAAGACCCCAATCGGGAATCTTTTGCTGGCGCGAGTAGTGACGAAGCCACGAAACCAGAGGAGAGCAAAGGGACGGTCGGGATGACCTGCATGAACCTCAATAATCCCTTTTTCCAACTCATCGCCCAGGAGATGGAAAAAGCTGCCAGTGCTGCTGGATACACCTTGAAAGCTATGGACGGCAAGGGCGATGCAGCCCTGCAGAATACCCAGATCGATGAATTCATTACTCAGAAGTGCGACGCAATCTTCCTGAATCCAGCCGATTCCAAGGCCACCGGATCAGGGGTTCGGGCCGCTCATGACGCAGGTATCCCGGTCTTCACTTTCGATATCCAGATGGAAGATCCCGAAGTCCAGAAACTGGTGACCTACCATGTTGGCAGCGACAACTACCAGGGCGGCCGCCTCGCCGGGGAGTCCATGATGAAAGCTACCGGGGGCATCGGCAAAATCGGCATCATCAACCTGCCCGAGGCCAACTCCTGCAAAAAGCGGGTGGATGGGTTCAAGGACTATCTCATGGAGAACAACAGCAAGCTGGAGATCGTCACAGAGTTAAACGGCAAAGGAGACCGGGTGAAAGGCGCCGAGGTCGCTGCTGACATGCTCGCAGCCCATGGCGATCTTGTCGGGATCTTCGGCATTAACGACCCCTGCGCCCTCGGGGCCTGGGCCTCGGTCAAAGAGGCCGGAAAGCTGGAGCAAATCACCATCATAGGGTTCGATGGCTCCCCAGACGGAAAAATCGGCGTCTTCGAGAAGAAGCTCTACGACACCCCCATGCAGTTCCCCGGGCAAATGGCCACCAAGACCGTAGAGGCTTTCCTCAGGTATGTCGCCGGGGACGAGCTATAGAATCTTCAGCGACAAGCAGGGGAGGCCTCGGAGAAGACAAGGGTGCTATCCTGTGATGAGGTAAACCGTGGCCCGCCTTCAGCAGCTCCTGTCCATTGCCCTGTTCCTGCTGCTTTCTGGCAGCTCCAAAGGAACACTCGTATCGGGCCTCATCGCCGAGGGAACAAAATGGGCAACGCCCTATTATGTCATCAAGGGCCCCAAGCCCGGCCCCACTGTTTTTCTGACTGGCGGCCTGCACGGGAACGAACCGGCCGGGGCCCTGGCCGCAGAACAAATTCGCCATTGGACGATTCTCATGGGTCGCCTCGTAGTGCTGCCGCGAGCCAACCAACCCGGGCTCAAGGCCGAAACACGCCACCTGCCGGAACTGCCCCGGGAACATGCCGACCTGAACCGCAACTTCCCCCGAACTGATGCCGAGAACGAGGCCTCTTCCCTGATCGGCAGGGAAATCTGGAGGCTCGCACAGGAAGCTAAGCCGGACTGGGTGATCGATCTCCACGAGGGATATCACTTTCACCAGATCCAATCCAAGTCCGTCGGCTCTACCGTTCTCGCGTCTCGCCCGGGCGATCAGCGTAGCCGCCCATTCGTCTCCAGAATGCTGGCCACTATCAATACAACCGTTGAAGATCCGAGGAAGCGCTTCGTCCCCCTGAGAGGGACCGCCAATGGCAGCCTTACCCGTGCCGCGGCGGAACGCCTCGGGGCCAGCTCCCTGATTCTGGAGACTACCACCCGAGAGCAACCACTTTCACTTCGCGCCCGCCAGCACAGGCTGATGGTGCGAACCCTCCTCCAAGACATCGGAATACTCGGGGCGGACGCTCCTCCCCTGATCCACCCCCGGGACCCGCTGAGCCTCCACGTCGCCATCTATGACGGAGGGGGCACCGGCGCAAGCGGGCCTCGCAATTTGCAGAAGGTCATGAAGACAATTCCACGAAGTCTCACCTGGCCCATCGGCCCCTCTGATATCCTCGAAGGAGCTCTCGCCCATTTTGACGTCGTGATCTTCCCCGGAGGTAGCGGAAGCAAACAGGCCGCCGCACTCGGAATCAAAGGGCGAGATAAGGTCAGAGCGTTTGTCAAACATGGTGGCGGCTTCATTGGAATCTGCGCGGGAGCCTACCTCGCAGCAGCCAACTACAGCTGGTCCCTCAAGCTTTGCGATTATAACACCTTCTGCGAGGCGCGTGAGATTCCTGGAGTCGGACGTAAGAGCATGTGGTACCGGGGGCCTTCCTCCACCGTAACGATGCAGCTTACTCCAGCTGGCAACGAGATTTTTGGCCACGGTGGTGAGCCCTTGAAAGTGCGTTACCACAATGGCCCTATCGTGTCTCGCGCCGGGATCCCCGAACTCTCCGACTATCAGGTTCTCGCCTGGTTTCGTAGTGAGGTCTCCCGCTACGAAACTCAGAGAGGGACCATGATCAATACCCCAGCCATCGTCAGTGGCAAATTCGGGAAAGGCCGAGTTCTCTCAATTAGCCCACACCCGGAATCCTCTCAGAACCTCCACCCCTTGGTCGCCCGCGCAATCCGATGGGCCGGAGGACCGTAAATCGACCTTATTTCATGGCTTGGAGGGAGCTTATCTCCTCAAGCCCGAACCGCACCTCTCCCAACCCGGCAACTGTCGCAACGAGTTCGCCTCGCTCAAAGCTGGCCTTCTCGGCAAGAAGAACGGACCCGGATTGCGTTGCTATCCGGAACCGGACTGCCCCGGAAACAACCTTGCCCAGCACAAGGCAGTCAGCCTCGTCCAGAATGGAATGCTGCCGGCTCCCAAAGAGAACGGATCCAAGCCGAATATTTCCTTGCTCCAGCGACTCGAAGCCACCCTCTGAAAAATCCCCTGAGCGAAGCAGGAGCCCCTTTCTCTCCCCCTCGACGAGAGCCGCTACTTCTACTGGTAGCGGATGGAAAAACTCAAGTCGTGCTACCTGCGGAGTTGTTACCGTGCGCCCATCCCACCGCCCGCCCAAGTGGAATGCAGAGCGGTTCCCCTCCTTGATTTCCGCTGCCAGCCGGGAGCCCCCACGCAGAACGAGGTGGGGGAGCATCGCTTCGGCCTCTGCGCCTCCCTCCCCATTGACACTTACCCTGTCGATCACTGCCTCACTAAGGCGATCGTCTTTTCCTATCTGCAATGCGAGTCCCACAAAGGCTTTCTTGTCCCGCATCCTCCCTGCGGAAACCTTCAGCATCCTCCATCGTCGCCCATCCGGGGAGTGGTAGGCTGTTACATCATAGCCTTCCCGCACCAACTTGAGCCAGTAGGGCAGCTTTAGCGAAGGGAGCTCCTTTCCCGTGGCACTTCCCCCTTGGTAGCCCCAGCGGCGAAAATTCACCCGCTTCTCTCCATGAGGATGCAGTCCCAGTAACGCCTTGCGGTTTTCTGGAGTAGTCCCGTCGCATATGACGATGCCCGCATAGGATTCACCGTCCTCGTTGTTGAGGCTCACAACCCTCGCCTGAATCTCACAATCTCCCTCTACCGGCAAATAAACCAGGTGGAACGCGGCAAAACGCTCATCTTCTGCCTTCGGGGCAGCAAGAATTCTGAAGGCGCCATTCTGCCACCTCACCTTGCCGGGCAACAGTGTCCGACCCAGATCCCGATTACGCCACGGAGCAGGAAGCGCCCCTTCAACACCTGAGTTTCCAACCTGGTCCTCTCTTCCTCTCGCATGCTCCATTGTCACCGTCCCAATTTCTTCAAGAGCCAATGACACCAATTCCTTTTCCTCATTTTCAATTTTCAGAGAATTCTCGAAGAAGAAAACTCTCCCCTGATACCGGCGCCCCTCTCTTGTTACAATGACTCCTTCAGGCCATCGTAATACGACCGCCGGATCCTCTACTCCGTCTCTCTCGTACTGGTCGTTGTCAGATTCATCCTGCGACCACCCATGCAGGCTGGCGAATAAGAACCAGGTCATACATCCCCATAAAACCTTCATCGCTAGCGCTGATACAACGGAATATACTGATAGGGCATCGCAAGAATCATAACATTGATCGCCGTCTCATAGGTTGGCCCCACGGATGTGTTCTCAAACCATAGCGAAGCATCTCCATCGTTATGAACCTTCGAGACTATCACGTCTCTGATCATGTCATACCATCTTCGCCAAGTCTTCCCGCCGATCATATACTGCGCCGGGGCCGCGTAAAAGTTTCCGTAGGTAAACCAGCGCTGTTGTTCTCCAAAATTGTCGAAGAGGTATTTAGATCCCGCCTTGACCAGAGGATCATCATAATGGCCGCATACCTGTAGCGAGTAGATTGCGGCCGCCGTACGGGCAAATCCGGCGCCACTACCCGGCTGATAGGAAAACCCTCCCTTTTTCTCACTGTAGCAGCTTCGAACATAAGCCACGGCGTCATCAATGGTGACCTGGGGCACCTTCAGGCCTCCGCTCTTAGCTGCTCTTAAAGCTACCACCTGCAAGACTGTCACAGATACATCCGCATCGGTAGCCGTAGGCTTATAACGCCACCCGCCTTCCTGATTTTGGCTGGAGACGATGATTTTCACCATGCTCTCCAGCTTGGGACGAATCGACGGGTTGCTGGTCTGACCGTAGAGTTCGGCCAGAGTGATAGCAGAAATGCCATGAAAATACATGTATTGTCCGTTGTTCCGGTCCCCAATGAGCCCCTCAGGAGAGACCGAGTTCAACAGATAATCTACTCCAAGAGACACTTCCTTTCCATACTCCCCCTCCCCTGGCAGGTGCCCTGCTGCTTGAAAGGCCATCAGCGCATATGAGGTCATCGCGATTGGGTAATGCCGCTCTTTTTCATTACGGCCCAACCACGAGCCATTTGGCGATTGGTACTTAGCCAGGTATCTGAGCCCTCGCTTGATGATGCGCTCCGTCGCCGCATCTACCGTAACAGCGTCCGCCTCCTGCGCACCCGCAGAGGGCCACGAGACACCGAAGAGGAGAAGCGGCAAAACAATACCGCGCATTGATGCCATGAGCTCAGAAGTCATTCTTTATTGCCCGGCGAGTCGGCCAGATTCTTCAGGTATTGCTCAATCATTCGCCCATGCTCCGGTGAGTAGCGCTCCCCCTGTGACTGGCGAAGGGTTCCTCTTTCTCTCTCGGGAAGTCCAATATGCTTACTTCCCCCGGCTCGGCTGCGCTGAGGCCCATCTGCCCCACCTTTCCCTGTCCAGTTTCCCTCGTTGCCCTCGCCTCTCCCCTGTCCTTGGCCCTGTCCCTGTCCTTGGCCCTGTCCTTCCCCTTGGCCCTGTCCTTCCCCTTGGCCCTGTCCCGCCCCTTGGCCCTGCCCTTCCCCTTGGCCCTGCCCTTCCCCTTGGCCTTGTCCTTCCCCTTGTGCTTGTGCCTGTCCCTCGCTCTGCCCCTTCCCTTCCCCATCTCCTGGACTAAGCCCGGCATTGGCAAGAGAGAGCACCGCCGCTGCCTGCGAGAGAGCATCCTGAGCCTCCCCGGCCTCGGACTTGGAATTGGAGGCGCTTCGCGCATTGGCTTGGGCAGCCGCATTCGCAAGGGACTGCTGCGCTTTCTGCAGCGCGGATTGTGCCCCCGCAGGGAGAGCCCCCTTGGATCCAGCCGCCAAGGGACTAATTTTACTATTCGCAGTCTGCAGCGGACTCGCCGCGGACTGCGTTTTCGGGCCAAGCTCCTCAGCGAGCTTCTGAATCGCACCCTGTTCCTGCCCCTGAGGAAATGTTCCTGCCTCTGCGCCGAGGGCATCCTGAGCCCTCTCCATCTCACCGATCGCGCCTGCAACATCTCCCCGTCCAAGTCTCTGGGCCGCCTCAGCCGCAGAAGGCTGCGCAGCAGCAGCGGCTTCCGCCGCAGCGGGATTTCCCGAATCCTGCGCTTCGTCCTCTAAAATTCGAGCCAACGACTCTTGTCGATTCTGTAGCTCCTCGAGGGCTCCCGCCTGAGGCTCCAGCTGGGCCTGCGCCTCCGCGACCTGCTTTTGAGCCTCTTCGATCGCCGCCAGAGCCTCTTCCAAAGGAGCCTGCTCCGCCCCGGAATCTACCCCGAGCTGTTTCTGCAATTCCGCTATCTTTTGATCGAGTTTACCACGGGCATCCTGCAGGGCTTTCAAAGCCTCGCCTTGCTGAGGTTGAGCTCCCAGAGGATCGGTCTTTTTCAGATTTGACTCTGCAGCTTTCATTACTTCGGAGGCCTTTCCCAGATCCTCCGCAGCTTCGGGAGCTGGGCCTTCCGTCTTCGCCTCCAGCTTCCCTGCCCGCTCGCCCAGCTGCTCCTGGCGCTCTGCCAGCTTCTCGGATGTCTCCCCGGCCGGCTGAGCGATTTCGTCAATCGTGTCTTCCTGCAATTCCTGCTGACCCGTAATAACCTCATCCAGGGTTCCTCGTATTTCCTGCAGGGCGTTTAGATCCTGCTTTGCCTTTTCCAAGGCCGCAACCTGCTCCTCTAACTGCGCTTCTGCCTGCGAGAGCGCATCAATAGCTGCCTGCTGAGCTAGCGAATCGTTCTCGCCCCTCGCGAGGGACTGCTGCGAGGCTTCCATCTGTTCAGAGGCCTCTTCAATAGCCCGCGCAGCTTCCGGAGCGGGTGACTGGGCCTCATTTGCGAGCTTGCTGGCCTCTCCCTGTAAACTCTCCTGCTCAGTAGCCAGCTCCTGCTCCAACTGCTGCGTCTCTCCCTCCTGCTCAGCTCGAGCACTTTCGATCTTAAGTATTTCCTCGGTCGCCTTCAGGTCCTGGACCTTCGCTAGTAATTCCTTGAGATGCTCCAGTTTGTCGAGGGGCACCTCCTCGACGAACTCCGCCTTCTCGATTTCCTCAATCAACGCTTTCCGCGCCTCTTCCAGCAGGGCGAGAGCCTTCCGCTCAGGCGGCAGGGCTTTGTTCTTGAGACTCTCCGGGCTACCCGACTCAGCAAAGACGGCCCTGACTTCCTGCATCGGCGGAACCGAATTAGCCAGAGTTTCTGCCACCCCTGAAGTGATCTCCGATAGTTCCTGCCTGAGAAAATCCGTGCGATCCACCAATTCCGCCTGAGCCCGCTGCAGTTTTTCTGCCCTGCGTTCATCACTGAGCTCGGGTCCATCAATACCAAGGCCCTCCCTCACCTTCTCAATTTCCTTGGCCAGGCGCCGCCGGGTGGTTTCAAGCTGGTTTGTGATTGCTACCTGTTGCTCCGGCCGGGCTGTTTCAAGGCGCCTCTCAAGGCCGGCCACCTGTTGCTCAAGACTCTGAACCCGTGTATTTTTCAGAACCAGCTCCTCCGCCTCTTCTCGTTCCTCATTATCAAGATCATCGGTTTTGCGAATGATCTCTTTCTCTCCCGCAATCAGTTGGTCAAGTTGCTCCAATCCTCTGAGAAGTTTGTCCAGCGGGTCTCGATCCGGCTGCAAGATCACAACCAGACGCCACATGGCATCACGGGCGCTTTGTTCATAACCAGCCGCGCTCATAAGGCGGTTACTTTTGAGATCAAGAAGGGCTGACTGAAGAGCCGAAGACAGTTTCTGTTCCGCCACGAAGGCAAGCGCCTCCGCAGGACGATTTTCCAGAGATCCCGTAAAAGACTGTTCCATCGACTCAAGAGCGGAAAGAACAAGGTCTACCTCCTTCAGTAGCGCCTCCTGCTCCGTCTCCTGTAGACGCTGAGATATCGCAAAGTCATTCCGGCGGCGACCTGCCGAGGGTTTTCGGGAGGCCATGACCAGAGCCACTGCCTCATGAAGGTTTGCAGACTGGCGGTCCCCAAGTTCCTGCATCCGTTCTGCCAGTTGGTAAAGCGCAAGCTGACGCTCATACTCAAGAAGAACCTGCCGCATCTGATAGGATGCTGACTTCTGGCCCGCATAAGCATTAAGAGCCTCCACTCTTCTGCCGGGCGCATTAAGGCCCGTCCGAGCCGCGTTCAGCTGGCCCACAATCTCGGGCATGAGATCGCCAGAAACATTGCCAATGACCTTTTGAATTCCTGAAAGGATTTCGACATCGCTGCCTTTCAGGTCATTGCGCTCAAATTCGTCAACCAGTTCCGCAAGCAGAGCCGCACTGGTCGCAGTCGAGTCTTCGATGCGCTGCTGGCTCTGCTCCTGGTTAAGAAGGTCTGTTTCCCCAGAAAGCAACGCGGCAGGGAGAAGCAGGCTGCCGCTCATGACCGCCCCCATTCTCAAGACACAAAATCTGGCAAACATTATTCCTGCTTCCTTTCTATCTCTCGTCCTTCGAGCCTTTCAGCCCCAGGCTGGTCACTACGTCTACGTATCCAATCGGCGAGGGCGGCGTTCAGGCGATCCTGATCACTGGTGGCTCTGTCGATTCTCCGGAGCGAATCTCCTGCCCGACTTAGCAGATCATCTCTCTTTTCGCGAGGAGTAACGACCTTGAGAATGCGAGAGGCGCTCTTGCCCTCTTTTGTCCTGTCACTCTGATCATAAGCCTCAACCCAGAATTCGATTTCATCTCCAATGCTCAAAGGCGGCTCGATCAGTTCCAGCTTCCATTCAAAATTCTCGGATATTCTGACGGCTCCCGGTTTTGGTAACGGCATTGCAACAAGTCTCTGTTCACCCTCTTTGCCAACTTGGTAGCTGAGAGCAACCCTGTCGACCCCGAAGCGGTCTTCCGCCTCATAGCTTACCAACACCCGGGCCTTGGAAGTCACTAACTCTCGCTGCCGCGAGGGCCTTACCAGTCGAACCTTGGGCGGCTCGTCGCTGAGCACATCCACACGATAAACGGTAGCATCGCTTGACTCCATCCCCTCCTCATCCTGGAGCTCCACGGTAAATCCTGTGAGACCCCCCTGAACCGGCAGGACAACCTCCGCAATACGCGGATTCTCTGGGGTTACGACCGCCTCGGTTAAGGCTTCATTTAATTCCCCTAACAAGCGGACAGACGCATTGGCGAGAGGCTGGCTTGCGGTAATCCTGAGAAGAAGTTCGCTCCCCGGGTAGAGCAGAAATTCTCCCGGGCGATGTTCGCTGGAAGGCAGATTCATATAATCCGGGTAGCGCTGCTCACCAGCCAACTCTTCTACCGACGGGCGAGGCAGGGCTATCACCGACTGGCGGTCACTTCGCCCGTCCTTGATCACGATCTGGAAAGTGAACGATTCCTGAACGTTCTCAAGAGTCGCAGCATATCGATTTCTCTCGCTGCCGCGTTCCATCCGGACAGTTTGACGGCGCCCCGAAGCATACCGAATTCGAAGAGATCCCTCCTCGGGCTGGTAGCCTTGGACCTCCGCCTCAAGAACCACGCTATCTCCAATTCCGATTCTGAGATTCTCCGATGTCCAGATAATATAGGTAGCCCTTGGAATTAATACATCGGAGAGAAAGGCTCGTTTCAATAGGTTCTTTGTAAGAGAGCCTCCGAGCTGATAGCCACCCCCCGCGAGGGCACCGAGCAGGAGAAGCATCACGAGCACGCGTTTCAGGCGCTGGGTCTTAACGACTTTCGTGAGCCTGCGAGACCCGGCGTAGGAAGCCGTATCCTCGACCATACGATCTATCATGTGCTGGGCGGATCCACCGGGCACGGTTGCCTTTCCCTGTGCAAACTGCACCGCGGCAATCAGCCGACTCCGGAACCCCGGGTCCTCCTTCTCGACCATCAGGGCCAGGGTCTCCTCATCACGCCTCTGGCTCACCAGCGCCACCAGAGCCCAAAGGAGCAGGAGCGCCACGACCAGCCCCAGCGCGATGAGAGTTCCCATCCGGGCCTTGAGGGGGAGTTCAACCAGCCAGTCTGCAGTGGGGATCAACGTAAGCCCAAGAAGAGCTGCGATCAAAGCCACCGCAAGGCGGCGCATGAATTCCACTCGGACCAACTTCCGGCGCACCCTGCCCAGTTTCTTCCGCAGCTGGCTTCCCGGTTCATTGGGAGCAGCGTTCTGGGATAATGCCGGGGAACCGTTCATTTACTTCAACTCCGAGATTTTGCGAACGATCCACTCGGCAGCAAGGATCAGGATAATCAATCCGAAAAACAGGGGAGAGGACCAAAGCTCTAGCTCCCTGAGACTCGTCAAACTGGCACGCCGATCCGTGATCGCAGCTGGCAGCTCCTTAAGTCGAGCAAGCGGAAGGTAGGCTCCGCCCGTGTCCCGGGAAAGATCTCGGAGCAGTCCCTCGTTCAAGGAGGCTCGGGCATATTCACGGTTGGTATCCGCAACGGTGAAGTCCAACGTCGCAATCTTATCCCCGGCCACGGCGAGTCGGTAGTTTCCGGGCGGGCCAGCGGATAATTCCGCTCGATACATCCCTGGCTGACTAGGAATAGCACGAAGGATCACATCCTCTCGGCGGTCCGGGTCATCTCCTGCCGCAAGGACCGCTTCAACCCGATCATCTTCCCGGGGATCCCAGCTGGCCGTAAAGAGCCTCGCATACACCTGCACCCGGTCTCCCTGTTCAAAACGCCGGCCGTTAGAGCGCAGGGTAACCCTTGGGGCTTCAGTAAGAAGTCGAGCTCCTGCCATACGCTGGATAATCTGGCCCCATAAAATAGTGTGATACCTATCACCAACATTCCGACGGAAACGCCAGAAATTATCGGTCCCGACAAAAAGAACCTCCCCAGCGCCATACCGATGCAGGGCAAGCACGGGCGCTGCTCCCGAGGCGGAATTCTGATCAGGGCGGGTCAGAAGGACCTCGGCCGCAGGTTTCGCGCGCTGCACTCCTGCCGCCCAGTAAATCGGGGGCAGGTTGCTCCAGAGTGCTTCGCTGGCCTGGGGCTCGTCCCCAAGCCGGAGCATCACACTTTCCCGCCCTGCCGGCGTAAGACTAAGCCGGAGCGGACGAGCCGAAAGGGACTTGGCCGAGCTAACGGATGCCCCTGCAAATTCGACTGGCAGAAGTTGCTCCAGTTCCGTCCGCGCAAAGGCCGACGGCATAAACCGTTTTCCTGCAATCACAGTCAAGGCACCCCCTGCAGTCGCCACATAGTCCCCCAGCAGGGAGAGGCGGTCCTCAGTGAGAAGGCGGGGGTCAATATCACCGAGCAAGATCAGATCAAAATCGAATAGATCCTCAGCCCGGGCAGGAAACTGCTCTAGATAGGGGCTCCCGGGAATGCGCGCTACTTCCCGGTCTCCCTCGAAGAGAAAACAAGACAGATCCACCCGTCGCTCCCGAAGCAGCATGGCCTCCAGATACTTGAATTCCCAACGTGGCGCCTGATCCAACAGGAGCACCTTCAGACGACGATCGACTACGCGGAGACCAGCGCGGCCGGTATTGTTCTCAGCCAGGGCCTCGACCCCATTATCAACCTCAAACCGGGCTTCCATGACATACTCACCTTCCTGCTTAGGAACAAATAGAGTGGTAACCTGTTGAAGCCCATCCGCCTCTATCCTCACCTCTTCCTCTGCCACATCTACTCCCGATAAAGAAAAGACAATGCGGCCAGAGTCTCCCATCATCCCCTGCGTCCGGAACTTTACTGTCACCGGCACGGCGTCATCGGCTAACAGAACTTCCCGCACCTCCACCTCTTCCACCGCAACATCCCGCATCTTGGGGTCTCCCACCCCAACGGTGTAGAGCGCAACCCCAGATTCCTTCAATTGGCGAGCTACCGCACCAAGCGATACGCCACTATTCTGGCCCCCATCAGAAACTACCAGCACCCCTGCAAGAGGCGCTCCACGATAGCGCTCGAGGACCTTACGGACGGCTTCTCCAACGGCCGTTTTTTCGCCTGCGGCAACCAAAGGAAGCTCGAGTTCCTCCCACTCTCGCAGAGAACTCCCGTGAAAAGTAAAGGTGGGAACACGCATATCCTCCTTCAAAGACCGGAGCATTTCCTGCCCGCCGGGAGAGGCAAAGGCGCCCTGCGCCTTCTGAAGTCGACTCACCCCGTCCGATTCCCGAAGGGACATACTTCCACTTCGATCCACAAGGATCGGCAGGGTTCGTGGCACCTCTTTCTCCAGGGTCAGAACAACAACTGGTTGCAGGAAGATCGCAATAACGAGACCAAGAAAAATCATCCGCAACGTGGCCAGAAGGAATCGCCTGCCACCCGGGAGTTCCCTGGGACTCCTGCGATAAAGCTCCCACGATAGGAATGAAAGCCCCCCCATGAGCACTGCAGCAAAAATCCCCCACTGGGCCGTTTCCCAGCGGACTGACCAATCAGCAATCCTGTCAACCTCGCCAACGTCGAGGCCAAGAGCCCTCATGATCCAGCGTGTCATCGTTTAGGGGGTCTCCTCCTTTCCATCACTTTGAGCGGCTGAACCATTGCGCGAGAACGATTTCGATTCCCGCAAACACAATTACGACAAGAAGAAGAGGCCACCAAAGCTCCGCCCCCTTGCGCTCTTTTCCAAAGGAGCCCTTATTACTATCGGAATCCCATCGGAAAAGCTCCACGGACGCTCCAAGGCGCTCAAGCTGCTGCGAGCCGAGCACCTCAGGGTTCGACTCACGCTCACTCGGGCGCACGGAAAAAAGCACAGGCTCAGCCTCACCCTCAATCGCAACCTGATAGGCTCCCGCACGATCGGCACGATCAAACTCAAGAACGGAGCTGCCTTCCCCTTCCGAGAGAGTAGTCAGATACCCCAAGGCTTCCGGATCCCTCATCTCGTAGACCGTTGCCGGACGGCCGGCCAGAGCAGCGCTAGCACGATGACGCAGGGTCTGTCCGGCTTCGACATTCAAACCGTTTTCCCGATTCTGGATAATTCTCCCCAGCAGCCTGTTGACAAAGGGAACAAAAGCGGGGCGGATCGCAAAATCATTCCAGTCCAGATCTGCACTACTATTAAAGACAAAGACCTTGCCCCGGCCATACTCACTCTCAACAAGAGCAAGTTCACCGTCATCATAACGCAAAGCCGGTCGGTATTCCCCATCACCAGCCTCCAGTCCCAGCGCGTCGCGAAACATCACCCCCGCAAGGAGGTCACCATCGAGCTCGAGAGGGTTGGTCTCCGTAGGGACCGCTCTACGTGGCTCCGCAGGGGCCTCCCCATCGGGAGAAAAAGTAATGGGCAGAAGACCATGCTTTCTATGCAGAAGGGTATTGTAGGATTCCGGTCGGAGATTCCCTCCTGCAAAAATGATTAACCCTCCCCCGGCCTCCACATAAGAGGCGAGACGGTCCGCAAAGCCCAGCGGAACATCCGCAACATTAGCCAGAACAACAGCGTGGTGCTGATCGAGGTTCTCCCCTCCAAGATCCGAGACAGAAACAATGCTTGGTTGCACAGGATAGTCAGCCTGCTCCTCCTCAGGAACCGGCGCCAGGGCGTGGCGAAGAAAGAAGGTTTCCGAATCCCGGGCCTCCTGTCCAGGGTCCCCGTCGACCAGCAACACACTCACCTTCTCTCTCGCATTCATCACCACCGTACGACGATCGTCAAAAGGCATCTCATCTCCCTCCAGCATCACGGTGACCCGGTGGTATCCCGGGCTGGGAAGAGACGCATACAGGGTGGCACTCTGGCTGCCTCCCGGCTTCAATTCATTGATGATCCACGGCTCCCCCTCCACTTGGCCATCAACCAGTAGTTTCACCGGGACCGCCGACATCGACACAGCCCCATGGTTAGTGACGTCGACATCGACACGGAACGGCTGATCCACGGAAGGCAGGGTCACCGCAGGCCTGAGGCTACTAATGCCCAGATTGGACCTGACCGGCGCTCCCACCGTAACCAGATGCACTTTTACCCCCATCGCGATTTCCCGTAACCGGGCCTCGAGAGCCGCAAAGTTCCCCCACTCCGGGGCATGAGCATCAGTAACGAGATAGAGTTCCTTCACGGATGCCGCCTGCCCCTTCAAGCTGCGGGCGGCTCCCTCTAATGACTGCTGCAGGTCGGCATGGCGATCAGTCTGCGAAATTTCATCGATTCGAGAGGCTACCAGTGCAAGATCATTGCTCGCTTCGTGCGCGTGAAAGGCACCCGCAAGAGCCACCGAAGTTCCACCCGGCAACCCGGAGAGAATCGCATGAGCCGCCTCCTGAGCTCGGGCGAGCCGGGTGGAGTCGTTCTCGCGTGTTCCCATGCTCGCTGAATTATCTACTATGATGGCAGCAGCCACCTTGGACCC